>ERZ1673740.1374-NODE-1374-length-18687-cov-30.975204_pt1 | contig 18687 bp, 15 predicted proteins | sample MGYA00580221_ERZ1673740 | MGnify/ENA primary metagenome ERZ1673740 (study PRJEB41218, sample SAMN15661786) | gut metagenome | host: Homo sapiens | place: Canada: London | collected 2015-08-20/2019-03-30 | study: EMG produced TPA metagenomics assembly of...
AACCGCCGACCCCCTCCTTGTAAGGGAGGTGCTCTCCCAGCTGAGCTAATCACCCGATACTACGCTGGATACTACAACTAACTATGTTAGTGGTGGGTCGTGCAGGATTCGAACCTGCGACCAATTGATTAAAAGTCAACTGCTCTACCAACTGAGCTAACGACCCGAAGTGGTGGGTGATGACGGGATCGAACCGCCGACCCCCTCCTTGTAAGGGAGGTGCTCTCCCAGCTGAGCTAATCACCCGATACTACGCTGGATACTACAACTAACTATGTTAGTGGTGGGTCGTGCAGGATTCGAACCTGCGACCAATTGATTAAAAGTCAACTGCTCTACCAACTGAGCTAACGACCCACTTTTTCGTTGCTTTCGGTTTGTTTGATATCCCGTGGCAACGGCGGCATATATTACTGATTTCAGACTTGAGCGCAACAAAAATTTCGATGTAGATCACTCAACTGCTTATGATTCGCACGACACGACCAGAAATAATGCGACTTCTGGTCGTGTGTTATGCATTACATCGCGTTCAGACGTTTTTGCGCCTGTTTAGCGCCATCAGTACCAGGGTATTTACTGATAACCTGCTGGTATACGGCTTTCGCTTTTGCGGTGTCACCTTTGTCCTGCATGATGACGCCGACTTTAAACATCGCATCTGCAGCCTTCGGTGACTTCGGATAGTTTTTCACTACCGAAGCAAAATAATACGCCGCATCATCTTTTTTACCCTTGTTGTAGTTTAACTGACCCAGCCAATAATTGGCGTTTGGCAGGTAAGTTGAATCAGGGTAATTTTTGATGAAATTCTGAAATGCCACCATTGCGTCATCCTGGCGGGATTTATCCTGCACCAGCGCAATAGCTGCATTGTAATCCGTGTTTGCATCACCGCTTTTCACCGGCGCGCCAGCATTCGCAGCACCAGCATCAGCTGTCGGCGTCGTTGATGCCGCCACACCGCTTTGATCGCCGCTGGTTGATTGCGCCGCTGCACCACCGCTGCTGAGGCTGTCGATCTGCAACAGGATCTGCTTTTGCCGCTCCACGACCTGATTCAGTTGATACTGATTTTCCTGAATCTGACCACGCAGGGAATCAATATCGGATTGATTATCAGAGAGTTGTTGCTGGAGTTGGGTTAAAAGCTGGCTGTGAGCATTAGAAATACGCTCAAGTTGAGTGACGCGGTCTTCGACCGAGCCTGAGCCGACACTACTGATTGGTGCCTGAGCAAAAGCGGCCCAAGGGGCCGCTATACCAACCAGTAACGACAGACTCAATAGTTGATGTCTGAAGTTACTGCTCATGCAATTCTCTTAGTAAACCAGTACCGCACGACGGTTTTTGGCATACGCCGCTTCGTCATGACCCAGTACTGCAGGTTTTTCTTTACCGTAAGAAACGATGGAGATCTGGTCAGCAGAAACGCCTTTACCCTGCAGATACATCTTAACAGCGTTCGCACGACGTTCACCCAGGGAGATGTTGTATTCCGGAGTACCACGTTCGTCCGCGTGACCTTCTACGGTGACTTTGTAAGACGGGTTGCTACGCAGGAAGTTTGCGTGTGCATCCAGCATTTGAGCGAAGTCAGAACGGATATCGTACTTGTCCAGATCGAAGTAAACGATGTTGTTCTGCTGCAGCTGTTGCATTTGCAGACGAGCCTGCTCTTCGGAAGACATGTTGCCGTTGCCGCCGTTCGCATCCATACCAGTGCCGGCACCCAGCATGCCTTCGCTGCCGTCATTGCTGGCGTTCTTGTTGGAAGAACATGCCGCAATTGCCATAACAGGCAGAGCAATCATCAGCCCTTTCAGCACTTTGTTCAGTTGCATTTCAATGATTCCTTTACTATTCAATTAATTATTATCACAGATACGGCGACCAGGCAGGGAATTTGACCTGTCCATCAGTTGCCGGAAGACGCGCTTTGAAACGCCCATCTGTAGAAACCAAATTCAGCACGGATCCCATCCCCTGAGAAGAGCTGTAGATTACCATAGTGCCGTTAGGTGCCAGACTTGGCGTTTCATCCAGGAACGTGGACGACAGAACTTGTACGCCTCCCGTTGCCAGATCTTGTTTGGCAATGTGCTGCTGCCCACCGTTGGAGCTGACCATTACCATAAATTTACCGTCGCTGCTGACATCCGCATCCTGGTTCTGCGAACCTTCCCAGGTAATACGTTGTGGCGCACCGCCGTTGATATTCACTTTATAAACCTGCGGACGACCGGCCTGGTCAGAAGTAAATGCCAGGTTCTGGCTGTCCGGGAACCAGGTCGGTTCGGTATTGTTACTGCGACCATCAGTTACCTGGCGGATCTGACCAGAAGCCAAATCCATTACGTACAGGTTCAGGCTACCGGTTTTCGACAAGGCGAATGCCAGTTTGCTGCCGTCTGGCGAGAATGCAGGTGCACCGTTGTGACGCGGGAATGAAGCCACCTGACGTACAGCGCCATTTGCCAGCGTCTGAATAACCAGCGCGGAACGACCGCTTTCGAAGGTCACATAAGCCAGTTTAGAACCGTCTGGTGACCACGCCGGAGACATCAGCGGTTGCGGTGAGCGGTGAACGACAAACTGGTTGTAACCGTCATAGTCAGATACGCGCAGTTCATACGGGAACTGACCGCCGTTAGTCTGAACAACGTAGGCAATACGGGTACGGAACGCACCTTTAATACCGGTCAGTTTTTCAAATACTTCGTCACTGGCGGTATGACCAGCATAACGCAGCCACTGCTTGTTCACTTTGTACGAGTTCTGAGCAAGTACAGTACCCGGTGCGCCGCCAGTGTCAACAAGTTGATAAGCGACATTGTAAGAACCATCCGGATTCGGAGTGACCTGACCGACAACCACAGCGTCAATGCCCAGCGCGGACCATGCAGCTGGTTGTACTTCCTGCGCACTACCCGGCTGCTGTGGCAGACGAGCACGATCTAACGGATTAAATTTACCGCTGTTACGCAAGTCAGCAGCAACGATGCCGCCAATATCTTCAGGTGCCGCACCAGGCCCCGCCCACTGGAAAGGAACAACACCAATAGGACGACCGGAATCTACACCGCTGTCGATCACAATGCGGACTTCAGCATGCAGAACTGATGCCCACAGTATGAGAAAACCAAATGCTACTCGTAATGCCTGCTTCATCATATCTCCCTTATCTGGACCGATGGCCCACGATAATTTAGCAGAATGTTAACAAACTAAAATACACAAAACTACCAGAACCCCGTGGCAACCGGTGCCTGATGTTGACCGTCGGAACAGTCAACATCGCGATTACGGTTTGAAGTCCAATGGCGCGTTTTTGAACACTTCATATACTGCCTGGCTTGGTGGTTTCGGGATCTTCGCAAGTTTAGCTGCTGCCAACGCAGCTTGACAAAGTGCGGGATCGCCACCTTCAGGTTTGATATCCAGTAACATACCATCGGGTGCCAGTTTTATGCGCAGCGTACAGGTTTTGCCTGCATAGGACGATGCGTCATAGAACTTACTTTCGATAGCAGATTTAATCTGCCCGGCATAGTTATTGATATCGGCCCCTGATGCGCCATTGTTTTTAGTATTACCACTCCCGGCAGGCGAAGCATTGTTCCCTTTCGCCCCTCCCCCCGTTTTCGGTGCATTCTTACCAGAGCTTAGCTCACCGAAAATATCATCTGCCTCTGCGGCAGCTTTTGCTGCAGCGGCTTTTTCAGCTGCTGCTTTTGCCGCTGCCGCTTTTTTGTCTGCGGCGGCTTTTTCTGCCGCTGCTTTCTTATCAGCTGCTGCCTTTTCAGCAGCCGCTTTTTCTGCTGCTTTTTTGTCGGCTGCCGCTTTCTCTGCTGCCGCTTTCTTTCTTGCTTCAGCTGCAGCTGCTTCTGCCGCTTCAGCTTTCTTCTTCAGCGCCGCAGCAGCAGCCTCGGCTTTTTTCTGCGCTTCGACTGCGGCTTTGGCGGCTTCTGCTTCTGCTTTTTTCTTCGCGTCTGCCGCCGCTTTCTTCGCTGCTTCTTCCGCAGCTTTAGCATCCGCTTCGGCCTTCGCTTTAGCATCTGCCGCCGCTTTCGCTGCCGCCTCTTCCGCTTGCTTCTGCTTTAACTCGGCCTGTTTTGCGGCTTCTTCAGCCTGCTTTTTCTGCTCCTGAGCCGCTAACCGCTCTTTCTCAAGTTGCTTCAGGCGTTCCTGTTCAGCCGCTTGTTTCTCACGCAGTTCTTCAGCAGCCTGCTGCTCCTTCATCTTGCGCTGCTCATCAGAACGCTTCGCGCTTGATTCCTGGCTTTGCATACGTTTGTACTGCTCAACTACCGCACCTGAATCAACCATGACAGCGTCGATGGACGAACCACCGCCACCTCCGGCTGAAGCTTCTATATTCTCATCGAACGAACTCCAGATCAGCGCCGCAAATAAGATGACATGCAGCACTGCTGAAATAATTATCGCCCGCTTGAGCTTGTCGTTTTGTTCGGTTGCCTTTGACACTCTCGGTTTCCAAAAACTGTTCGCCTGTTACCCGCTCTCTTTCAAGCAAGGGAAACGCAGATGTTTAGATAGGCTGCGTCATTAAACCAACCGATTTCACACCCGCACTATGTAACAAGTTCAGTGCTTTAATTATTTCATCGTAAGGCACATCTTTTGCGCCACCGATCAGAAAGACCGTTTTCGGGTTGGCCTTGAAACGGCTGGACACTTCCGCCACCACCTGCTCTGGTGGTAAACGCTCCAGACGATCTTTCTCAACCACCACGGTGTACTGACCAATACCAGACACTTCAACAATCACTGGCGGATTATCGTTACTGCTCACCGCCTGTGATTCAGTAGCGTCTGGCAGATCGACCTCCACGCTCTGGGTGATGATGGGCGCTGTCGCCATAAAGATCAGCAACAGCACCAGCAGTACATCCAGCAACGGTACAATGTTGATTTCGGACTTGAGATCGCGACGACCTCGTCCACGCGCTCTGGCCATGGCTTACCCCTTGTTGCTCTCGCTAACGGTAAACGCCTGGCGGTGCAGAATCGCGGTAAACTCTTCCATAAAGTTGTCGTAATTCAGTTCCAGTTTGTTTACGCGCTGGTTTAGGCGGTTATAAGCCATTACCGCCGGAATTGCGGCGAACAAACCAATTGCCGTCGCAATCAACGCTTCTGCGATACCGGGCGCAACCATTTGCAGTGTTGCTTGTTTTACCGCCCCGAGGGCGATAAAGGCGTGCATGATCCCCCAGACCGTACCAAACAGACCAATATACGGGCTGATGGAGCCAACCGTACCGAGGAAAGGAATGTGCGTTTCCAGATTTTCAAGTTCACGATTCATGGAAATACGCATCGCACGCGACGCCCCTTCCACTACGGCTTCCGGCGCATGGCTATTGGCACGATGCAGGCGCACAAACTCTTTGAAGCCGCTGTAAAAGATTTGTTCCGAACCGCTCAGATTATCCCGTTTCCCCTGGCTCTCTTGATAGAGGCGAGAGAGTTCGATTCCAGACCAGAATTTATCTTCAAACGCTTCGGCTTCGCGCGCCGCTGCGTTAAGAATACGGGTCCGCTGGATAATAATGGCCCAGGATGCGATTGAAAAACCAATCAAAATCAACATGATAAGTTTAACCAGAAGGCTAGCCTTCAGGAACAAATCAAGGATATTCATGTCAGTCACTGCTTAAACTCCGCGACAATAGACTTGGGAAGCGCACGAGGCTTCATTTTGAGTGGGTCAACGCAAACAACCAGAACCTCTGCTTCATTCAACAAAGTATTCTCGGCGTTGACAATACGTTGCGTGAAAACCAAAGAGGTGCCACGCATTGATGTTATTTCAGTCTGTATTTCGAGCATATCGTCGAGCCGCGCAGGTGCGTAATATTCCACCGTCATTTTACGTACCACAAAGGCAACGCGTTCAGCCATCAGCGCCTGTTGACTGAAGTGATGATGACGCAGCATCTCTGTGCGTGCTCTTTCATAAAAAGCGACGTAACTGGCGTGGTACACCACACCACCGGCATCGGTATCTTCATAGTAGACACGAACCGGCCATCGAAACAGCGTTGTATTCACTTTACATCCCGGTAATGCAACAAAAGTTAGAGCTTTTAAACGCTGCTACTATACGCGCGCGATTGAGGTTTGGGAATGAGAGCAAGTTAAGGGAGCGTAAAAATTTATGGGCCTGACTCGGCCCATAAATTTTTAAAGAGAATTCTGATTTAAAAGAAGAAGAAAATCAGCCCGACAATGAGAACAATATCGGCAAGCAATGGGCAAAAAATCCCTTGCCAGAGAACCTTCTGCGGACGAAAGCCCACGCCGTGAATCACACCAGCACAGACGGCCCACATAAGCAGTAAACCATGCCAGATTTCCAGTTCACTGGTCTTCGCGGCGAAACGTGATGGGTCCCAAAACATACATCCTGCTAACAGAAGTGCCATCACGAAGGAAAGCGCCCGCAGGGGGCGCTTGTCCATTACCGCATACAAGGTTGCGATAATCTTACTCATCAGATGTCTTCTTGACCGGCTTTGCCTGATTCGACGTGCTCAAGCGCCAGCGCGGTGATTACCCCAAACGAACAGGCAAGAAGCGTTCCCAGAATCCATGCGAAATACCACATTTTTAGCTCCTTACTTAGTACAGAGAGTGGGTGTTACGTTCAATATCTTCTTTGGTGATACGACCGAACATTTTCCAGTAACACCAGGCGGTGTAGAGCAGAATGATCGGTACCAGAACCACCGCAACCCAGGTCATGACGTTAAGCGTCAGCTGGCTGGAAGTTGCATCCCACATTGTCAGACTTGCGTTCATCATGGTGCTGGACGGCATCACAAACGGGAACATTGCGATACCGGCAGTCAGGATGATGCAGGCCAGCGTCAGGGAGGAGAACACAAACGCCCACGCGGCTTTATCCATACGTGCAGTCAGGATGGTCAGCAGCGGCAGAACCACACCCAGTGCCGGAATAGCCCACAGAATTGGCGTGTTGTTGAAGTTAACCAGCCATGCGCCAGCTTCACGAACCACTTCTTTATTCAGCGGGTTAGAGGCTGCGTAATGGTCCATTGTCGATTTCACGACATAACCATCGATACCGTACATCACCCATACGCCAGCCAGTGCGAAGCAGACCAGCGTCACCAGTGCCGCCACCTGAGCCGTTGCACGGGTACGCAGGTGCAGTTCGCCCACGGTACGCATTTGCAGATAGGTTGCGCCCTGAGTAATGATCATCCCTACGCTCACCACACCTGCCAGCAGGCCGAACGGGTTAAGCAGCTGGAAGAAGTTACCGGTGTAGTACAGACGCAGATATTCATCAACGTTGAATGGTACGCCCTGCAACAGGTTACCGAACGCTACACCAATCACCAGCGGCGGAACGAAGCTACCAATGAAGATGCCCCAGTCCCACATGTTACGCCAGCGGGTTTCTTCAATCTTGGAGCGGTAGTCAAAACCGACCGGACGGAAGAACAAAGACGCCAGCACGAGGATCATCGCCACATAGAAGCCGGAGAACGCAGCGGCATAGACCATCGGCCAGGCAGCAAACAGTGCGCCGCCTGCAGTGATCAGCCAAACCTGGTTACCGTCCCAGTGTGGTGCGATGGAGTTAATCATAATTCGACGCTCGGTGTCGTTACGACCGAGGAAACGGGTGAGCATGCCCACCCCCATGTCGAAACCGTCAGTGACTGCAAAACCAATCAGCAGAACGCCAACCAGCAGCCACCAGATAAAACGCAATACTTCATAATCGATCATTTGACGACTCCTGTCTTAGCGTGCCGGCTGAGTAGTCGTGGAAGACTGCTCAAAGTGATAGCGACCGGTTTTCAGGCTGCTTGGGCCGAGGCGTGCAAACTTGAACATTAAGAACAATTCTGCCACCAGGAACAGGGTATACAGGCCGCAAATCAGCACCATTGAGAAGATGAGATCGCCTGCGGTCAGTGACGAGTTCGCCACAGCTGTCGGCAGCACTTCACCGATAGCCCACGGTTGGCGGCCATATTCAGCCACGAACCAGCCCGCTTCTACAGCAATCCACGGCAGCGGAATACCGTACAGCGCGGCGCGCAGCAGCCATTTTTTCTCGCCAATGCGGTTGCGGATGACACTCCAGAAAGAGAGCGCAATGATTGCCAGCAGCAGGAAGCCACACGCCACCATGATACGGAACGCGAAGTACAGCGGCGCTACACGTGGAATGGAGTCTTTGGTTGCCTGTTGAATCTGAGCTTCAGTCGCATCAGCCACGTTTGGCGTATAGCGTTTCAGCAGCAGACCGTAACCGAGATCTTTCTTCATGCTATTGAACTGGTCACGAACGGCCTGGTCGGTAGAACCAGAACGCAGTTGTTCGAGCAGAGAGTACGCCTTCATCCCGTTACGAATGCGTTCTTCATGCTGCACCATCAGTTCTTTCAGACCGATAACTGGAGTATCCACGGAACGCGTTGCAATGATGCCCAGCGCGTAAGGGATCTGGATCGCAAATTTGTTCGTTTCCTCTTCCTGATCAGGAATGCCGAACAGAGTAAAGGCAGCAGGTGCAGGTTGCGTTTCCCACTCGGCTTCGATAGCAGCCAGTTTGGTTTTCTGCACGTCGCCCATTTCGTAACCGGATTCATCACCCAGAACAATAACAGACAGAACGGCAGCCATACCGAAGCTGGCAGCGATAGCAAAGGAGCGTTTAGCGAAGGCGAAGTCACGACCTTTCAGCATATACCATGCGCTGATACCGAGGATGAACATCGCGCCAGTCACATAACCAGAAGCTACGGTGTGAACGAATTTCACCTGAGCAACCGGGTTAAGCACCAGCTCGGAGAAGCTCACCATCTCCATACGCATAGTTTCAAAGTTGAAATCGGACGCGATTGGGTTTTGCATCCAGCCGTTTGCAACCAGAATCCACAGTGCGGACAGGTTTGAACCGAGCGCCACCAGCCAGGTGACACACATATGCTGAACTTTACCCAGACGATCCCAACCGAAGAAGAACAGACCTACAAAGGTGGATTCGAGGAAGAAGGCCATCAGACCTTCGATTGCCAGCGGCGCACCGAAGATATCCCCTACATAGTGGGAATAGTAAGACCAGTTAGTCCCGAACTGGAACTCCATGGTCAGACCGGTAGCCACACCCAGAGCAAAGTTGATACCAAACAACTTGCCCCAGAACTTGGTCATATCTTTATAAATCTGTTTGCCGGAAAGGACGTAGACCGTTTCCATAATGGCCAGCAGGAACGCCATACCGAGCGTCAGTGGCACAAAAAGGAAGTGGTACATCGCGGTCAAGGCAAACTGTAAGCGCGACAGTTCGACTATATCTAACATCATGACTCCTTGCTCATCGCATGAAGACTCCGAGAGTGAACCCCGTTAGAAAGGGTCACACGCATGCCCCAATACAAAATTATTTGCTCGCCTCTATCGCTGCCATTTCATCAAAAGAGGAAAAGACAATGATAAAAAAGTTACAAATGTGTTAATGAATAAACCAGATTGATCCCGTAATTATATTACGCCGCAAAATCCTTACAATAAACAGGTTTTTATTGAGCAAATTTGCATTTTTCGACAGTGATCAATTTATAGCGAAATTGTCACGATCTCACCAATTTGATCTACAACAATTTATCGTGTTTTGCAGATTTTTTTCAAGAATTAAAAATTGATTTATATCAAAATCAACCACATATGTTAATTATGTGTAAATCATGAGCCGTTAGTAACTTTATTGTTAATTTATTGTAACAAAATAGCGCGGTAAAATTACCCACATGGAAATATATAGATAAAAAACCAGTATTTTATTTAACAGAGCCGCTTTATCGACTTTTTATAATACTAATTAGTTAGAGTAGCTACTTTGTTGCCATTTTACGTAACATATTTTTATCAACGTTAATTGATTGTTGTCTTTATGAACGACGTACTGTAAATCCGTCACTTATTGTTTCACTGGTAATAATCACAAAAAGAAATAGATACCTTAGGTATAGTCAGATGGAACAAGGATTTTCAAAATAAATTATATATGGTATTAATATTTCCCGATCTGTATTCAATGATTCGCTCAAAGATTGAAAATCAAGAGAAATTGTTATAGCAGTGATACGAAACAACAAAACGGAATGATTGCCAGCCGTTAGAAAACACCGGACACTCTCGTGTAAAAAGCTACCCTGTCTATGGATATAGCGATATCGACTCATCAAGCGTGGACTGAATGATATTCAGCTCCATATGGACGGCAACCTGGAGGATAAATACGATTTCGCCGTTGGAATCAAGGTTGTTCTGCAATATCTACCAGACTGCTTCAATTTATCTGTTTTGGCAGTGCAATAATCTTAATTTAACTATTTGAAGATGATGATATTGTAAGATGCCAGAAATTTAGTAATCTGGAGAACCATGTTTACGATCACTAAATATTAAAGTAATAGTCGATAATTCAGTAACACATCGGGTAATATAATGTATTGATACATAATCATATTAAAAAATTCGTGATTACATAACATAAGAATATGTTTTATTATCATTAAAAAACCTTCTATTTCCATCATCCTTAAGATAATAGAACAGTGAATGATGGATAACTTCACCAGAAAAACAAGCAAGAATATAAAATTTAAAAATATGATTCCACTTTCATTGTTATAAAATGGCATCGTGAAGAGCGAGTTGATAATGCTGCAATGCATCAGCGTCCTGTCCAGCAGTTCCATAAATTTTGGCAATGTTATAATAGGAGTTAGCGCGCGTTGTCGCCGCATTTGCTCCACAGGCTAACGAGATCGCTTTACGATTTGCCTAAATTGCTTCCGCTATGTTGCCATTTTTCTGATACGCCAGCCCCAGGTTACTAAATGCCTGTCCGTAATTGCCGTCTAATTCTGTTGCCTGTTGGAAGAGTTGAATGGCTTGCTCAAGTTGACCGGTTTTATAAACAGCTTCACCTTCGCGATTATATTTTCTTGCCAGTTGAGTATCTCCACTGTTTTGCATCGCAGGCGAAGCCGAAGCTGAAGTGCCCGTCGCAGGCATTATCACAGTGGCTAAATCCCTGACGTCTAATGTGGTGTCGTTAAAATTAGCGCTGGTAACAGAGTTAATATCTTCAAACTCGCCGTTTGGATTGAGTTTAAACATGGTCCAGATGTTCCCTCGTTTTCCAGCAGGGACACTATAACTACGCACCAGGGAGCTCCCTACATAAACAAACACTTTTGCCTTACTGGCAGAGAGATAATTACTGTTGGGCAACCCTTTATTGCTATAGTCCTGCACGGCATAGATGTAACTTTCGCCAAAATGCTTTTTGCTGATAGTGACAGTTTCTGGTCCATAGCTATCCGTATCATCAACATCCAGATTAGCATCAGTCCCCTCTTTACTATCAAAATAGATATGTCCGCCAGGGAAGATCAAATGTGAATCAAGATCAAAAGGCTTTTCGCCCCAGCTCAAAACTACACGCATGCCATCCAGACTAGTCATTGCCGGACTAATCGCATAAGTCATGCCAGCACACGGACATTTGACCACCAGATTAGAATAGCCCTCTTTTTTGACGATCAATAAAGCATCTTGATCATCAGCAAATGTAGAACCCAGATTAACGCTGCCCGATGCATTTGTGGTTCCAGAAACAGATTGTGCGCCATTGCGTTGCAGCGTCATCGATGCTCCCTCAATGCGTTTATCTTTCACTGTCGCACTTAAAATATCGATATTTACATCGGCCGCATAAACGTCCGAATTTATACCCATCAGGGCCAGAGCAACTGGCAGAACAATTTTCTTCTTGTATAAATGCTTTTACAGAACGGAGAGGGAATATTTTGCCGGGCATTATTGCGCAGAAGATGGGAAAAAAGCAGTGGGCAAACTTTTCAGATTAGTGCCCGAATAAAAAAGGCCATCATAAGATGGCCAACCATGTCGAAACCGACAGCCCTTCGCCCCTCCTGTAGAGGGAAGCGGCGAGGGCTATTTCTTATTACAGATATTTATTTCAGAACAGTTTTCAGTGCTTCACCGATATCCGCCAGGCTGCGAACGGTTTTCACGCCTGCGGCTTCCAGAGCAGCGAATTTCTCATCAGCAGTCCCTTTACCACCGGCAATGATCGCACCTGCGTGACCCATACGTTTGCCTTTCGGCGCAGTCACACCAGCGATGTAACCCACAACTGGCTTGGTAACGTGCTCCTTGATGTACGCCGCTGCTTCTTCTTCAGCGCTACCGCCGATCTCACCGATCATCACGATCGCTTCGGTCTGCGGATCTTTTTCGAACATTTCGAGGATATCGATAAAGTTAGAGCCAGGGATCGGGTCGCCGCCGATACCAACACAGGTCGACTGACCGAAACCGTAATCCGTGGTCTGTTTAACCGCTTCATAGGTCAGCGTACCGGAACGGGAAACGATACCCACTTTACCCGGTTTGTGAATGTGACCCGGCTGGATACCGATTTTGCATTCCCCCGGGGTGATAACGCCTGGGCAGTTCGGGCCGATCATACGAACGCCTGCTTCATCCAGTTTCACTTTCACCGTCAGCATATCCAGCGTCGGGATGCCTTCAGTGATGGTGATAATCAGTTTGATGCCTGCATCGATAGCTTCCAGAATGGAGTCTTTGCAGAACGGTGCTGGTACGTAGATAACAGAGGCGGTAGCGCCAGTAGCAGCAACAGCTTCACGCACGGTGTTGAACACCGGCAGGCCGAGGTGGGTAGTACCGCCTTTACCTGGGGTTACGCCGCCAACCATTTTAGTGCCGTATGCAATGGCCTGTTCTGAGTGGAAAGTCCCCTGGCTACCGGTAAAGCCCTGGCAGATAACCTTGGTGTTTTTATCAATTAAAATGGACATTATTTCCCCTCCACTGCGGCAACAACCTGCTGAGCTGCATCCGTCAGACCTTTTGCTGCAATAATATTCAGGCCGCTGTCAGCCAGTTTCTTCGCACCGAGTTCGGCGTTGTTACCTTCCAGACGTACCACGACCGGTACGTTAACACCCACTTCTGCTACCGCGCCGATGATACCGTCAGCGATCAGGTCGCAACGAACGATACCGCCGAAGATGTTAACCAGAACGGCTTTCACTTTGTCGTCAGAGAGGATGATTTTGAACGCTTCGGTTACACGTTCTTTGGTTGCGCCGCCGCCAACGTCCAGGAAGTTAGCCGGTTCGCCGCCGTGCAGTTTAACGATGTCCATCGTACCCATCGCCAGACCTGCGCCGTTAACCATACAACCGATGTTACCGTCCAGCGCAACGTAGTTCAGTTCCCACTGTGCAGCCTGTGCTTCACGCGGATCTTCCTGCGACTGGTCACGCATTTCACGCAGATCAGGCTGGCGGAACAGTGCGTTGCCATCAGCGCCCAGTTTGCCGTCGAGGCAAATCAGATCGCCCTGTTTGGTAATAACCAGCGGGTTGATTTCGATAAGCGCAAGGTCGCGCTCCAGGAAAATGGTCGCCAGGCCCATGAAGATTTTGGTGAACTGCTGAACCAGTTTACCTTCCAGACCCAGTTTAAACGCCAGTTCGCGTCCCTGATACGGCATCGGGCCAGTCAGCGGATCAAGCGCAACTTTGTGGATCAGGTGCGGAGTTTCTTCCGCCACTTTTTCGATTTCCACGCCGCCTTCGGTGGAGGCCATAAAGACCACGCGACGGGAACTACGGTCAACAACGGCACCGAGATACAGCTCTTTAGCGATATCGGTCGCTGCTTCAACCAGAATCTGGTTAACCGGTTGGCCATTAGCATCTGTTTGATACGTTACCAGACGCTTGCCCAGCCAGTTTTCTGCAAAAGCACGGATGTCTTCTTTGCTGTTTACAACTTTCACACCGCCCGCTTTACCGCGGCCACCAGCGTGAACCTGACATTTCACTACCCACGGACCGGCACCGATTTTTGAAGCGGCTTCTTCTGCTTCGCGCGGAGTAGTACAGGCATAACCCACCGGTGCTGGTAAGCCATAGCGGGCAAAAAGTTGTTTTGCCTGATATTCATGTAAGTTCATGTGTTCTGTCCATCCTTCAGTAATCGTTATCTTTTAAACCGTAGACCGAATATGACGTATCGCGTCCGGGTACTGCCGGTCACCCGTAGGCCTGATGTCGCATCAGACATCGCTTGTCGGATGCGGCGTAAGCGCCTTATCCGACCTACATTGGTGATCACCGTAGGCCTGATAAGACGCATTAGCGTCGCATCAGGCTTCGATTGCCGGAGAAGTCAATATTGTCTTATCCGGTCTACAGTGCAGGTGAAGCTTAAACTACTAAACGTCCAGCAGCAGACGCGTCGGATCTTCCAGCAACTCTTTGATCGTTACCAGGAAGCCCACGGATTCGCGACCATCGATCAGACGGTGATCGTAGGACAGCGCCAGGTACATCATAGGCAGGATCTCAACCTGACCATTCACTGCCATCGGACGATCTTTGATAGCGTGCATACCCAGAATTGCGCTCTGCGGCGGGTTGATGATAGGCGTAGACATCAGGGAACCGAACACACCACCGTTGGTGATGGTGAAGTTACCACCGGTCAGATCTTCAACCGTTAGCTTGCCGTCACGGCCTTTAACAGCCAGCTCTTTGATTTTCTTCTCGATGTCTGCCATGCCGAGGGTATCGACATCACGCAGAACCGGCGTCACCAGACCGCGCGGCGTAGAAACCGCCATACTGACGTCGAAATAGTTGTGGTAGACCACATCATCGCCGTCGATAGACGCATTCACTTCCGGGTAACGTTTCAGGGCTTCAACCACCGCTTTCACGTAGAAGGACATAAAGCCCAGACGAATGCCGTGGCGTTTTTCAAACGCTTCACCGTACTGCTTACGCAGATCCATAATCGGCTTCATGTTGACTTCGTTGAACGTGGTCAGCATGGCGGTGGAGTTTTTCGCTTCCAGCAGACGCTCTGCCACACGCTTACGCAGGCGGGTCATCGGCACACGTTTTTCGCTACGTGCAGCCAGGGCCGGTTGCGCCGCCGGAGCAGCCGCTGCCGGAGCAGACTCTTTCGCCGGGGCTTTCGCCAGATGTTTTTCCACATCTTCACGGGTCAGACGACCACCCACACCCGTGCCTTTAATGGCGCTGGCGTCGAGGTTATGTTCAGCCAGCAGGCGACGGATCGCCGGGCTTAACGCATCGTTGTTTTGCTCTTCCAGAGACGCCTGCTGGCGTTGCGCCGGAGTGGACGCTTTCTCTTCAGATTTGGCGCTGGTTTCTTTACCCGCGCTGTTGCCTTCACGCAGGCGACCAAGGATCTGACGAGACGTTACCGTTGTACCTTCATCTTCCAGAACCGCATCCAGAATGCCGTCTGCTGATGCCGGTACTTCCAGTACCACTTTGTCAGTTTCGATTTCTACCAGCACTTCATCACGTACGACTGCGTCGCCGGGTTTTTTATGCCAGGTTGCGACGGTGGCATCGGCTACGGATTCAGGCAGGTCAGGGACCAGAATATCTACGCTACTCATTGTGTATCCTTTATTTATTCGACGTTCAGCGCGTCATTAACCAGATCTTGTTGCTGTTTCTGGTGAACGGACATATACCCTACCGCCGGAGAGGCGGAGGCTGGGCGGCCTGCATAACGCAGAGAAGCCCCAAACGGAATCACTTCACGGAAATGATGCTGGCTGCAGTACCATGCGCCCTGGTTGAGCGGCTCTTCCTGGCACCAGACAAAATCCTTGACGTGAGCAAACTGCTGCAACACTTCCTGCATCGCTTTATGCGGGAACGGGTAGAGTTGCTCGATACGCACAATGGCGACATCGTGTTGATTGTTCTTACGACGTTGTTCCAGCAGGTCGTAATAAACCTTACCAGAACACATCACTACGCGCTTCACGCCCTTCGGATCAAGCTCGTCGATTTCACCGATGGCTGGCAGGAAGGTGCCGTTCGCCAGTTCTTCGAGGCTGGATACCGCCAGCGGATGACGCAGCAGGGATTTCGGCGACATCACGACCAGTGGACGACGCATCCCGCGCAACGCCTGACGACGCAGCATGTGGTAAACCTGTGCCGGGGTAGAAGGTACGCAAACCTGCATGTTTTGCTCAGCGCAAAGTTGCAGATAACGTTCCAGACGCGCGGAGGAGTGCTCCGGCCCCTGCCCTTCGTAACCGTGCGGCAGCAACATCACCAGGCCACACATCCGGCCCCATTTCTGTTCGCCAGAGGAGATGAACTGGTCGATAACCACCTGTGCACCGTTGGCGAAGTCACCGAACTGTGCTTCCCAGATGGTCAGGGTACGTGGTTCTGCGGTGGCATAACCGTATTCAAACGCCAGTACGGCTTCTTCAGACAGTACAGAGTCCCAGACGCGGAACGCGCCCTGGCCGTTATGGATATGTTGCAGCGGCGTGTAAGTGGAACCGTTAGACTGGTTGTGGATCACCGCGTGGCGGTGGAAGAAGGTACCGCGACCGGAGTCTTCACCCGACAGGCGAACCGGAATGCCTTCGTCAACCAGCGTGGCGTAAGCGAGGTTTTCCGCGCCGCCCCAGTCGAACAGTTTCTCACCGGCAGCCATTGCCTGGCGATCGCCATAAATCTTGGCAACGCGAGACTGCATTTCAACCGCTTCCGGCACCGTGCTGATGCGTTTAGCCAGTTCCTGCAGGCGCTTCATCTCAACTTTGTTCGGGTACTCTTCGTCCCATTCGTGGTTGAGGTACGGCGACCAGGTGAAAGAGTGCATGTTCATCGGACGCCACTCTGCTACAACGCAATCGCCAGCATCCAGCGCATCGCGGTACAGGTTAACCATCTCGGTGGCATCTTCCAGCGTCGCGACTTTTTCCTGCTCCAGCTTGTCAGCGTAGATTTTGCGCGGCGTCGGATGTTTTTTGATTTTCTGATACATCAGCGGCTGGGTTGCGCTCGGCTCGTCGGCTTCGTTGTGGCCGTGACGGCGGTAGCACACCAGATCGATGAAGACATCACGTTTAAAGGTGTTACGGAAATCGAGCGCCAGACGGGTCACAAAGGCAACGGCTTCCGGATCATCCGCATTAACGTGGAAAATCGGTGCCTGTACCATCTTGCCGATATCAGTACAGTACGGCGTAGAACGGGCATCCAGCGGGTTAGAGGTGGTGAAGCCAACCTGGTTGTTGATAACGATACGTACCGTACCGCCAACTTCATAACCACGCGCTTTCGACATGTTCAGGGTTTCCTGAACTACGCCCTGCCCGGTCACTGCGGCGTCACCATGAATGGTGATTGGCAGCACTTTGTTGCTGCTCGGCTCATCAAGTCTGTCCAGACGGGCACGAACAGAACCGATAACGACCGGGCTTACAATCTCAAGGTGAGACGGGTTAAACGCCAGCGCCAGGTGAACCAGGCCGCCATCGGTCTGGAAGTCAGACGAGAAGCCCATGTGGTATTTCACGTCGCCCGTGCCGAGGTGTTCTTTATGTTTACCGGCAAACTCGTCGAACAAGTCTTGCGGTTTTTTACCCAGCACGTTCACCAGCACGTTCAGACGACCACGGTGCGCCATTCCGAGAACCACTTCGCGGGTGCCGCTGTTGCCAGCGTGGCGGATCATCTCTTTAAGCATCGGGATTAACGCGTCACCGCCTTCCAGCGAGAAGCGTTTTGCGCCAGGGAATTTTGCGCCGAGGTAACGTTCAAGGCCTTCAGCGGCGGTCAGTTCGCTTAAGAAGCGTTTTTTCTCTTCGCTATTGAAAGTCGCGCGACCAGACTCAATACGCTGTTGGATCCAGCGTTTTTCTTCAGTGCTGGTAATGTGCATATACTCGGCACCAATCGGGCCGCAGTAGGTTTGCTTGAGTGCTTCCAGCAGTTCGCCGAGTTTCATGGTTTCTTTGCCGCTGGCAAATGAACCGACGTTGAAGGTCTCCTGGAAGTCTGCTTCGGTCAGATCGTGGAAAGACGGATCCAGATCGGCCACTTTATCTTGCTGCCACAGTCCCAGCGGATCGAGATTCGCATGCTGGTGACCACGGAAGCGGTATGCGTTAATGAGCTGCAGGACTTTAACCTGCTTCACATTGGTGTCAGGGTCGGAGATCGTTGAAGAGTAACGTGAAGCGTCTTTCGCCAGGCGGCGGAAATATTCACGCGTTTGAGAGTGGAATTGATCCGGTTTGACTCCCGTACCAGGTAACTGCTGGAACGTCGAACGCCAGTTAGCGTCAACCGAGTCAGGATCGGTTAAGAAGTCTTCATAGAGCTGTTCTATCCAGCTCTGGTTTGCGCCAGAGAGGTAAGAAGAGTCCAACCAGGCTTTCAAAGCGCTGTTCTGCATCGTGATCCCTTAAGCATCTTTTTTATGCTTACTTCGCCGTGGATACTACCACGCACATTTCATATCTGATGTGCGTGCCGGGGTTCACTTGTTGCGGACTTGTCGTGTTTTCTGCGTCCGCTAAGGAACCTTTAAAAACTGTCTTAGTGTCAGGGGCAGTTTTTAAAGATTTCCTGCATTTCTTTTGTAGGCCGGATAAGGCATTCACGCCGCATCCGGCGCTGTTTGCCTGATGCGACGCTTGCGCGTCTTATCAGGCCTACGGTTTCTGCATTTCTTTTGTAGGCCGGATAAGGCGTT
>ERZ1673740.1395-NODE-1395-length-18372-cov-24.037179_pt1 | contig 18372 bp, 26 predicted proteins | sample MGYA00580221_ERZ1673740 | MGnify/ENA primary metagenome ERZ1673740 (study PRJEB41218, sample SAMN15661786) | gut metagenome | host: Homo sapiens | place: Canada: London | collected 2015-08-20/2019-03-30 | study: EMG produced TPA metagenomics assembly of...
CCACCGGAGGCGAGTTCTGCTACCCGGAAAAGAAGGTCATCGAGCCGGAGAAGAAAATGAGCATCCTCACCCAGCTGAGGACAAACTTCGGCCTGCCGGTGGGAGACGATTATCTGTACGAGGAATTCGGGATCGAGAAGCCGGCAAACTACGACGAACTGAAGAAACGCCAGGAGGAGAAAGCGGCGGAAATCGAGGCGGCAACCGACAGGAAGCGGGAGGAAGAGGAGGAAATACCGGAGACTGGCAAAAAGACTCCCAAAGAGAAGAAAAACGCCCTTAAAAACGTGTACAACCGGCTGAAACGTTTTTTCGCGGAAGCCCCGGGGGAAGACGGGGCGGCTTTAGAGTGGTGATGAACGGCCTCTACCGGATGGAGGACAGGCAGGTGGAAAGCACGTTCACCTTTGACGACGAATTCCTGAAGAAGGCCCTGAAGAACATCTACAGCAAGGAATTCCATCCCATGACCGACATCGAGGAGAACCTGTTCGAAGCCACGTGGAAAACGATGAACAAGGCCACCGACAAGGGGTTCGGGGCAAGGAAACCCGATGATCCGGATTATGACTTCTACCGCGAAATACGGACGAACAACGCCGTGTTCGCCGCGTTCAAGGTACACCGGGCACAGAACGACATGGCGGCGCTCCTGCTGGACGAAAACGGCAATTTAAGGCCGTTTGAACAGTGGCTGAAACTCGTCATGCCCATAGCTGACCACCAGATGGTAGACTGGCTGCGTACCGAATACGACACGGCCGTCATACGGGCGCACCAGGCGGCCGACTGGAGGCAGTTCGAGAGGGAGAAGGATATCCTGCCCAACCTCAAATGGATGCCCTCCACATCCGTGCACCCGGGAGCGGACCACCGCATATTCTGGGGAACCATACGTCCCGTCAATGATCCGTTCTGGAACGAGCACAGGCCCGGGGACAGATGGAACTGCAAGTGCGGGCTTTCGTCAACCGACGAGGAGCCAACGCCGGTACCGGGAAGCGGACCGGACAACAAGCCCCAGCCCGGACTGGAGAACAACCCCGGAAGGGACGCCAGACTATTTTCCAACAGCCATCCTTATCAAAAGGAAGCGCACAAGGGAGCGAAGAAAGCGGTGGACGCACTGACAAGGCGCATCAACGGGATGATAGCCGAAATGCCGGACAACCTCACACCGGAGGAGAAGGAGGCCATCGCGCTGAACAACCTTAAAATGGAAAAGGCGCTGGGCATCACCAAAGGAAAGCCCATGACTGTGGACAAAGCTGACAAACAAAATGCAAACCCGAAACACAGGGAAGAATATATCCTCGATCCCAACGGCAGATACATGGACAAGTCAGGCCACCGGTACAGCAAGAACCCGGACTATAAACCTTCAGACAAGCAGTATGCCGAAAACTGCCAGACATGTGCCCCGGCCTATGCCTTGCGGTTAAGAGGATTCGACATCACGGCGAAAGGCATCACCACAGGATCGAAACTTGAATACCTGAGCAACGGACACGCCTTCGAGGTATGGAGGAACATGGACGGGACACCGGCACAACATACCAGCATCAACAGCTGGCTCATAGCAAAAGGGTACCAAAAAATGACGCCCAAACGCTACATGGAATTCTTTAACGAGGTATGCAGGGAGGAAGGCGTATATGAGCTCGTCATTGGCTGGAGGGGAGGTTCGGGACACGCCACCATCCTTCAGCGGTTCGCGGACGGGGAATTACGGTACATTGAACCGCAAAGCGACAATTCCAAGGGATCCGGAATGGAGTGGAAAGACGTCAGGTACCTCTGCGACAGAGGTGCTGCCAACTCACACAACTGCAGGGGGATAATGAGGATAGACAACAAGCTATTCAACACCGACTTCAGCAGCATCTTCGATGCCGGAGGTGTATAAATCAATGAAGTCGAACACGCCCGGACCTGTCACCTCCATGGCCTCGCCGTCCTTGAAGAGATAAAGGAAGGGGAAACCGACAGTGGCATCATCCGGAAAACGGAACAGATAAGCCTCCTGGCCCTCGCGATTACCAAGGTAATCGAAGGAATCACCGTACTGTTCTATAAGCGGACGGGCCTCATTCTTTACTTGTTCAGGTACATTCATAACACATGACGGGCACGTAAAAAATGCCTCTTTGCAAAAGTATAAAATATTTTTTTAAATCAGTCATTTATGGACATAAAAGAATTTTCAAAGCTGATAAAAGCCAAACGGAAGGAGCTCGACAACCTGATGAGACGCAGGATGCCGGTCATAGCCGGACGCATGGCGAAAGACCACTTCCAGGACAACTTCCGAAAGGAAGGTTTCGTAAACGGAGGGCTACACCCGTGGCCGAAAGCGAAAAGGCTGTCCTCGGGGCGGACCGATGCGGCCGGGCAGTACGGGACATTACTCTCAGGAAGAAACCACCTCTTCAGCTCCGTCAAATACGTGCCGGCGGACTACAGGGTGAGAGTGGCCAACGACCTCATATACGCGCCCGTCCAGAACTGGGGAGGAGAAGTGAACCCGACCGTCACGCCCCAAATGCGGCGCTTTGCATGGGCGAAGTATTACCAGGCTTCAGGCAAGACTAAAAAAGCCGCCACGGGCAAAAAAAAAGGCAGAAAAGGGGGGTCCGCCGCAAGCAATAAACCGCAGGAGAATCCGGAGGCGCTGAAATGGAAAAGGCTGGCACTGACCAAAAAGAAAAAGCTCCGCATACGCATACCCCAGCGACAGTTCCTCGGGGAAAGCCGGGAACTGTCCGAAAAGATAGACCAGAAAATGGAGAACGAAATCAGAAACATTTTAAATTTATAACAACATGGAAGAGATATTCATCGCAATCATGGAACGCATCGCCGAAAAGATGCCGGAGCTGTCATACATTGACGAAGATTACGGACAGCTCGAAGCGGGAGCCGAAGAGGACCACTACCCGGTAACCTTCCCTTGCGTACTGATCGGAAACACCGAATCCGACTGGAACGACATCGGGTACGGGGTACAGAAAAGCGAGTCGTTCATCACCACACGCCTGGCCATCGACTGTTACGACGACACGCACTACACTTCAGGCACCTATGATAAAATAAGGGAACGCCAGCTGAAAGCGAAGAAGCTGTATAAAACACTTCAGGGATTCCTATGTTCGGAAGAGGCCAGCCCGCTGGTCAGAGCGAAGAGCCGGGACTATTCCCTCCCCGGAAACATCAAGGTGTATGAAACCGTGTATTCCTTCACGCTGCACGACGAATCCGCCATGCAGGAAGGGGCGGCAAGGTTCATTCGCCCGTGAAAAGCGAGAGCTGGACGGCTGTCAGACGGGGCTTTTTCACTTTCGGGACAGGTTTTACCTCCAGCTCCTTCAGTTCCCGGCATTTGCGCCGGATAATGGACATGATACGCTCCTCGGAAATGAAAAACTCCTGCCGGGACAACACTTTCAAAGCGTCATCAAAGCGCAGGCGCTGCACCTCCGTCCAGTAATAGTAACGGCGGCACAGGGCTTCATCACGGAGTTCTATAAGCGTCTTGTCTCGTCCTTTGGCCATAAAGTAAATTAAGTATATGCTGCAAAATTAGCCATTTAACCGGGGATGTTGATAAAAAAACGCCGCATCGTGCATGGATGCGGCGTTTTTCCGTTTAGAGTGTGAACGGAATCACATGGTCATCAGTTCAGTGTCATCCTCACCCGGAACAAAAGGCTCGATACGGGTGATCACCTTGCTCTGCACCTTCACACGTCCGCTGCCCTTACAGACAGGACAACGGGAGGAGGAAGGGGCACCGCCCTGGTCCGTGTAGAAAACACGGCCCTTGCCCTCACAGTTCTTGCAGGCCATCACATGAGGCGCGATATTCTTCGTCTTTTCCATACTACAAACGGCAGAATGAAGGCTCGATACGGTGCCAGACACCGTTCTCGTCACGTTTATGGAAATAATAATTCACCGCGGTCTTGTACACCACGTTGCTCTCACGGAAGAGATCCATGATTTCAGTGTACTCGCTGTCGAAACGGTCCTCCAACTCGTACAGCTTGCTCACCGACTTGTAGTCCAGGTCGCCCTGGCGGTTACGCTCGATCATCGTCATGCCGAGCTGGTACATCGGATCATCGGTACCCAGCTCGCGCCCCATGGCATAACGCTTCAGGTAGTCCACCAGGCGCTCGGCGGCAAGATCGGCACGCTCGTCGAAACTCTTCACCTTGTTGCTTCTCACCTCCAGCTTCATGTCACCGTCCACGATGGTGAAACTCGCCTGCTCGTCCTTGCGGAGCTGGCCGTATTCACGCATCACCGCACGGAAGGCGGCGGCTTCCTTCTCCACCCAGTCGCGAAACGCTTTCACATCATCCACGACCGGGAGCAGCTTGTTCTTCACTTCAAGCATGAACTGCGCACGAAGGCCCTCATAGGCGTCGCGCCGGTTACGCTTGTTTTCCTTCTCTTCCTGCTGGAGCTGTTTCAAAAGCTCCTTCCTGTCCTGGGCGGACAGGCTTTTTAATTGTTCTTTCAGGTCCATAACTAAAAATTAAATGGTTGTTATTGTTGTTTATTCTCACGTTTACGGCGGATGGCACGCAGCTTCACCTGCAATGTGTCCAGCGCCTCACAGTCAAGTTCACGGAACTCCTTGCCGGCGATACGGCTGTCCAGGCAGAAAGTATTCACCTTGTCCCAGTCTGCCGTATCAATGCCCAACAACTGCATTTGGTGCAATACCGCGGAGCGCTTCTGGCGGAGGATCTTCCGGAGCTGTTCCTGGTAAGTGGGCGGTACCAGCTTCTGCATGGCGGCCACGGCGGCACTGTATTCCTTCAGCGTCATGTCACGCAGGCTCGTGGTACGTCCCTCCGTGTACTGGGAAACGATGCTTTCCTTCAGCGCGTCACGATCGGATGTCGGAAGGCGGTTCAAAAGGCTGTAAAACGCCGAGTAATTCTCGGGTTTGTCTAACCGCTTGCGGCTGTTGATATCTATCTGCATGGCTATGTTGTTCTTTTATAGAGACTATCAATTTCTTTTATAATTTTCTTTATCCTAATAGCACATAAGTAATCAAGAAGGTGTTCCTTTTCATCTTTTGTGCACTTATATCGGGTAAAAAGTTCAAATATGCTCATTACTATCTTGTTATTCATTAATTGGATGATCATTAGTATTTCCAGTAATCCATTCAATAGCCTCTTTAATCCCTTGCTCGTAGGTCATACCGGGATAATTGGAACCTCCTGTTTCTTCGGCATCAGCACACTGGTTAAGCAAATCCCAAATTTCTTGATCACTTCTTACTATATTCATTTTTTACTTGTTTTGAGTCAAACCACTAACTTCAATTTATATCCCATATTGCCTGTTCTTTCATCTTTAGCAATCAGTTTTCCATATAGTTCATCCATGATTATATAGAATATAACCTTTGGTAAATCTCGCTTTAAATAGGCTTTATAAGATTCAAACAGTATGTGTTTCGGAGTTACTTCCTCACATTCCTCAAAGCATTCAGCCAGAGGTTTATAATCAAAGAATCCATGTTCGTTAGGATTCGTCATAAGTTGTTTATAGGCATCAACGGCCTGTGGCGTTAGAATCATTTCTAAATTATTACGAATTAATCACTTCAACTGATACCACGCTGTCCTTGCGGGTATTGATCGCCATAATGTATCTGTTGCCTTTTTGGCCTTTCTCGTAAAGATAGGCCCAGTTCCCGTCCGTCTCCACATAACCGTGGTGATCGACGGGAAGGCCGAAACCGTTCACGATCTGAACACGGACCTTCAGACCCTCGAATTTCTTGAATATGTTGCTCATAATGCTATTGTAACTACAGGTTTCTCAAGTTCCCTCAGACGGGCCTCCGGGACATCCTTCAGGATGGCGGCGGCCAGCTGCGAATCCCGCGTCTCGACAATCGCCCAGCCCTCCGTCTTCGTGGAGGAACTGATTAGCATCTGACGACGCGGCTCAAAACACGTCCAGTTCAGAAGGACGCTGCTCAGTCTCTCTATCGGAAGGCCAAGCTGGTGCAAATTCTCACTCGTGTTCATGCCCGTACTTGCCCGTGATGAATCCGCCCCTCATGTAAACACCTTGGCCGTAAAGGCCCTGACCGGTAAAAGCTCCGGATACCCTATCCGAACGCTTCTGTCTTTTTCCTGTTTTCCTTTTCATTCCGCTATTGATTTTATGGTTATCTTTCATCAGTTCATGTTCAAATTTCCACAAGATGGGACAACATTGATATCCACCTTTCTCTCCTGGACCTGCATCAGCGCCATGAACAGCAACATGCAGACACGTTTTGTTAGCCTTGACGGCTCCGGATATGGAACCCATAACATGCTCACCCTTGCCGGTCACGATTAAACCAGTAACCTGCTCAAGCCCGTCCGGATGCTCCTCACTGGCCGTAACGCTCATAAAAGCGCTAAGGTCGTTCTCCTTACAAAAGTTCTCCACGTACCGGCAGAGTTCCATTACTGCCGCTTTCTGTTTCTCTGTAATCATTTTAGTAAAATTTTAATCATTAATAATTATATGTTATTTCTCAAGAATAAGTCGCACTCAAGAACTTTGACACCACCGTAAAATGTCACTTTGGACATATCAGTGATACCAAAATATTCTTTATCCGCGAAAATCATATTTTTCACACCGGACTTCATTTGCCGGACAACGTCCTTAGCTCTTTTAGCGGTCCAGTTATGGGCGGTAAAACCAGCCTTGAACTGGTAGGTGGTCGTTATGGCACCGTTCTGGATTCTGGTGGAAACGGTAACGGTACCTACACAATTTTCTATTACTTTCTTCTTTCCCATGATGATTATTTATTTGTTGGTTTCCAATCCACTGTTATAATCGCATCCAGTTCACCGCTGCCTTCACAGACCGGGCAGGGCACCTGCACGTCCTCACGGCTGCCTTCTTCCGTTCCCCAGAACCAGCCGTTACCCTTGCAGTAACCGCACTTGTGACCGGTACTGACGAAGTTCTCACGGTTAGGCCCCTTACACATATAGGCGGGAGGACAAATCTCCAGCTGTTTCTCGATCTTACTCATTGCGTTGTCTTTTTAATTATATTATTTACTGCCATTCTCCAAAGCCCCCAGTTCCCAAATCACGTATTTGCCGGTGGAACCGCGGTACCGCCCTTTGCTGTACGCCACATAGCCCTCTACCCATATCTTCAGGTCGGCATCGTACATCACGCTCGTGGCCGCGTCACCCTTCGGGTTCTTGCCACGCGCGTGGCTGATGATGATGAACAGCTTGTCCGGGAACTCCTCCTTCAACTGGATATAGTCACCGTAGGTCATACGCGTGTACTGGAAGCTGTCGATCACTACAATGTTGTAGCTCTTGTGACGGCGAAGGCGTTCCTTCAACGCGGGGACGTCCTCCTTGATGAAGGCCAGATGACGGCTCACACCCGCCATACCGAAACGCCTCAGGTTGTTCTGGACTGTCAGGCGCGTGCCCTCCTCCAAAGAATCAATGGCGATACGGTCATACTTGCACAGTTCCTTGCACAACTGCATCACGAAAGAGGTCTTCCCGTTCCCGCTGTTGCCCCAGATGAACCATACTCCGGTACGTTCCGGGGTGTCGAAGGCCTCCTTCCACTTCCCTTCGAAAGGGAACACCTCATACTTCTTGCTGAGGATATCCTTCACACTCAATGCACGCTTCATGGTCAGAAAATTTTGAGTTGCCGGATATCGTCAATCCTTTCCCGGACCGCCCGCTGTATCGCGCCATGAGGCTCCTCCAGCCAAGAGAGGATCCAGCCCAATCCCCACAGAAGAGCGTTGTCACGGGTGGCGAACTGCCCCCACTTGCGCCCTGGATAGAAACCGCTGCCGGAGCCGTGCGCATTCATGTGTACGCCACAGACCCACCAGCCGTCCTGCTGCCCGACAAAAACATCCACATAATCGCGACCGTCACGGTAAATGGGCACCGTCTCGTACTCCGTCAAGACCGGATAATCGCTCCAAGGCTCGGGAAGCTGCCCGCGCCCGTCAATCTTCAGATTTTCAAAAGGATTCTTCATACTATTAAAATTACGTTTGAACGGTATTTGAACGGGGTTATTCCCCCGCCATGCGTTTCACCTTGTGAATGGACTTCTTCACACGTCGGAGGTCGAAATCGCAGGCGGCGGCTTCCTTCATCACCGTGTCGATATCCTTCCGGTCCGTCACACCGTTGGCGGAACAAATCGCGTACACGTCACCCGCCTCGGTGGGCTCAAGGACGTAGAACTTGCGACCGATACGGCTGTAGAACTCCTTGTAGCCGGGCTTCTGGTACCGTAGGCCGTTGTTGATGCGCTTGGCGATGTAGTCGGTACTCAAGAACACGACACCGCATTTCTCCTCCAGTTTGTTGTACAGGCTGATGAAGTAGTGGAACACCGGTTCGGTCAGCTTGTCCGCCTCGTCGAACACCAGCAGGGGTGCGTCCATCTGGATGATGTCATCCAATATAAGCCCCCATACCTCACGGATATTATACCCTTCGGTTCGGATACCGACCGTGCGGGCGATCTCGCGGACGAAGTCACCTTTCTTCATATCCTCCGAGCAGAGGATATAGAAAACCTCCCTGTGCTCCTGAAGGTAAACACGGGCGGTGGTGCTCTTGCCGCAGCCGGCCTCACCAGTCACCCAGGTGACGTTGCGCCAACGCTGTGCGTCGGAAAGCACGGCCGTGATCTCCTGGTAGGCACCCGTATCCACGATCTGCCAGCCCGTGGTGTCCATGCCACCCACCTGCGAGGCGACATTGCGGAACATCTCGTCGCTGATGTTCTCGTAACGGCCGTTCAGGATGTTGCTCACGGTACCCACGCTGACACCCTTCAGGCTGCCCGCGGCCTTCGTCTGGCTCGGGTACTTCGCCACGTAAGCGCGGAGGCGCTCGCTGACGGCGTTCTTCTCTTTCATTGTAATTTCCATAATCAATAATTTTTATCTTGTTATAAATCTGTTCCTTATAATTTCCCGACCACCTTGCGGATGCTGACCTCCTTCCGGTCAAGCTGGTCCCAGCTTATATTGCTGATCACCTTGGTGGAACGCCCCAGAGCAATTTCTTCCGGAGGCTGGCTGTACTTCCTTGTACGACGGTCTATCTGCCGCTGTACCTCGGCCGTGATACCTTTCAGTCTCGGAGTGTTCAGACCGTGCTGTTCAGGGGCCACTCCGTGCTCGTACTCTATTTCCTTGGCGACCACCTGACGTTCCACGCGGTCCTGTACATTGGCCTCCTGTTCCCAGCGGATGAAGGCGGCCTCGCCTTCCCCCTGATCCTGGATGGCACGGTGGATGACCATGTAGGGCTCGGCGACACGCTCAAAGCGGAACTCTCCGCCCTTGTCCTTCCAGTACAGCCGGACGCTGCCGAAATCATACGGGTCATACTTGACATAGAACTGCTTGTAGGTATTCCGGCGGCGCCATTCATGATCCGGAACGCCCGGGGAGGAATAGACCTCATAAGTACGGGGCTTGCCGCCGATCGTGACCTCAATGCCGGAAGAAGTGAACGTGCTCGGGCGGGAGGTCATCACCCAGAAAATATCCACCATGTCACGTGCCGTCACCGCTTCCGTCTCCTCGTTCACGCTGGTGTTGTACATTTCGATCCGGGAAATGCCGGTGGCCGGATGCTTCATCTCGTTCCACTCCCGGCGTGCCTCGACATATTTTGCCTTCAGTTCGGCAAGGGTATAAAGTTTGTCCTTGTTAGCCTCGATGAACTCAAGGTTCGGGCGGCTGGATGCCTTCTTGGTGGTGATGTTCTGCCCGGTAAACCGCCAGTCCTTATGCAGAACCTGGCTCTGGAAACGGCCGAAAGCCGACTCGATAGTTTTCGACTGGCCGCTGTAGGGAGCAGTCGGACGGTGGATGTGGCTGATCTTTGCCAGCAGACCGTCCGACACGCGCTCTAATTTCTTGTGGCCGCCCTGGTTGTCATGGACCAGCTCGTAAGGCTTGTGCCCGCTTGTCTGGAGCGCCATGCGGTAAGCATGGTACTGCGCCTCGTAATTCTCGTTCTCACTGATATGGAAACCCAACAGCACCTCGCTGTAGGCATCCATGACCTCGTACACGCCGATGGTGCGGACATTGCCGTGTTCATCCCTGTAGTAGAGGTTCAGCTTCGTACCGTCACCGTACCACAGGCTGTCGCGACGGCAGGGAAGCTCGGTCTTGTGCTTACGGCCGTAACGCTGGTGCGCCTTCATCTCCCCATAGACCGCATCATACCACAAAGGCTCGATACGGGGGCTGTTAAGCCATTCACGCAGGCTGCGGGCACTTTTCAGGGGTTTCCAGCCACGCTCCGGGGCAACACGATTGTACTCCTCGAAAATCTGCATATCGGTATAGACAGGGACGCGGCTCCGTTTCAGCGCCACAAGGTAACGTCCGGCTTCCTCTTCGATCTTCAGCGTGTTCCTGTTGCCATATTTACCGCTGACCAGTATCGTGTAGTTCTGCGGCCTGTATTGCTTCATAAGGCTCTTCAGGCGGCCCTCGCTGCCCGGAAGGGTATGCGCGTACTCCTCACGCCATTCCTCAACCCTAAGAAGCAACATTTCCCATACATTACGGCTGCTGCCCAGCATGTTGCGTTTCGGGCGAAGCGTGTCCAGCTCACTGATCAGCGCGTTAAGCACGGAGGCGTTCCATACATACTCAGCCTGGATCCGCTCGGGAAGGGGGACTTCCTCGCCGTTCTTGTCATAGCGGTACTCCTCGAAGAACCGCTCCGCATTCTCATCTTTCTTCACTTTGCTCAAAATCATTTCACGTATCATTTTCTGTTCAGGGTCACCGTAACGATCGACCCATCGGCGTTGGTACTTTTCGGGAAGAGAGGAATAGATGTATAGCGCGTATCCACCTTCGCCGCCACCACGATGGGCACTTTGGATATTGCCACGGGCGACATTCTGGCGTAAAGTAGTACCTCGTATGACAGGATCATCACCAGAAGTCAGTTCCTCATAGGTTACACACAATGCTTTCTTGTAGTATTCCATCTCCCTGTCCGATTATCACTCCTCCAAATCATTCAAAGGGACATGCCTCTTCATCAGTCTCGCTGAAGCCCCGAAGTTCAGCACGACGGCGAGCTCCAGCAACGGGTGGTCAAAGACCACGGAAAGCAGGATCCCGAAACTCAGACAGAAGTAAAGCACGCAAAGACGCTGCTTATAGTTCAGACGCATAAACCAGCGCAGCTGATCACCGAACAATGCCATCAACTCACTTTTCATCGCTTTCCTTCTTTTGAGGGTTACCACCTACCTTGATTCCACCGCGCTCGATGGCGAGTTTACGGATAGAACGGGCTAACTTACTATTCTTGCGGAACGCAAGGGAGTGGGAAACCATTTCCCGGGAGCAACCCAGCAAACCGGCTATCTTACCCACCTCGCTGTATTCTACGACTATTCGTTCTTTCATAATTCGCTGATAAGTTAAATTATTGTAGCGGGCGGTCGCGGACTCGAACCGCGGACCATGGCCTCTCCCTTGCAGGAGCTTGGCGTGTTCTACCAACTGAACTAACCGCCCGGAAAATCTATCGGAGTTCTTGTATGGCATCCTCCGGAACACATATCACTGTCCAGACCTGGCCATCTTTCGTATAATCGACATTATATTCACGACCGAAAGTACAAATGTTATAATCCCAGTCGCGGATTACGCCATCAATAACTTCACCGTTTCTCTTGGTGATTCTTACACTTTGTCCCTTTTTAAATTTTGCTTCCATTTTCTTCTTTTTATATTTCTCATTGTCACCTCAAGCCTTTTTTGTAGCTTTGGGGCGGTGTTCACACTTTGAATACGTGGCAAATATACAGAATATTCTGCAATAAAAACAATTATGGAGAAAAAAAATACAGAAATTTCTGCAAGAGTAACGGAAATGATAGACTTTCTACAAGAAACTCCCAATTCTTTTGCAAAATCTTTGGGATACAAGAGGGCGCAGACTCTTTATGATATAATAAGCGGAAAGTCTGCTCCAAGTTATGACTTTTTCAATAAAGTAGCAAATGCAGAAATTTCTGCACATATAAATATTAAATGGCTCATAACAGGAAAAGGAAATATATGTAATAATACAGATAATAAAGAAGCAAACATAGCCACACCCCATACTGATATTATCGAAAAACTTCTTTGTACAATTCAAGAGCAAGCAGAAGAAATAGGAATGTTACGTGAACGAATTAAACAGTTTGAAAGAGAAAAAGGAAAAAGTGCATCGGATGTACCAGCTTCTGGTATTGCAAATGTAGGATAAAACATATAAAGACTTTACTTAAATAGATCATTCAATATATGGCAAACTTTCATTTTGACAAGCAAACCCTCAAGAAGACTCTTAAATCTATCTTTGAAAAAAATTTCCATACATTGTCCCCAAAAGAAAAGGAGTACTTCGATACAGAATATAATAAAACATTTTGTGATACAAATTTTGAGAGCACAGAAGTAAGGGAACAAAGCTACCCAATGGAACATCTTGAAGAACGCCAAGAGATAATTGAAGATGTAGCATCGGCATTGAGGATGGTTGTAGTTAGTTACATCAACCTATTAAAAGAACCATATCCTTATAATATAAAAAGGAATATGCCATTACTAAAAAATAACCACAAAAAAGTTATGCAATACTTGAATTCTCCATTTTATTTAGATATTACCCAATATGCTAAACATGATATGTTCATTGGGGATTTACGTCTTTGGGAAAATATAGATGAATACAAATCTTTTTTTGAAGAGTATAGTCAACATCCCCAAAATCTTAATCTCTATAACATAAAAAAAGAAGTTCCCCAGAAATATGAAATAGATGATACGCTTTTTGAATTATAACCTCAGAACCATCTAAGATGTGTTTTGTGGGGTAAAGGGTGTAAAAAGTAGTAAAATACTGATTTTTAAAGCAATAGATTTAAATATAGGGGAGTAAATAATTATCTATAAAATATTGTTTACCCCCTGCAATAGCTTACAAATAAAGGAAAACAAGACACAAAAAAGAAGTATTCATATAAAAAACACGAACAAAACAGCCTCAAAATGTAACTCCAAATGTAACTCCAATCAAAACGTTTCGTTTTTCCACAGCCTTTTTTGTAACTCCAAACGTAACTCCAAATGTAACTCCTCTCCATTTTCTGACCGTTCAAACCATTCAAATTAGTAGCAACTTCTTTCAGATGTACTACTTGAAAAAGGTACTACCCAAGGAACACAAAAAAAGCCGCAAAAAGCGGCTTTATAGACGTTCTAAGGCTGTTTCAGCCCTTTCTGGTAGTCTTTATCAGGTGCGACTGGATAATCATCGCACGTTTCGTGTATTTTACGGTTCCATCGGTCAAACCGGCATGTAACAGGCTGCTTTTGGTGATGCCGACCTGGCTCTCGGTCAAAGTATCAAATATGGCAGAAATACTACCGAAATAGAGGTTCTGCTTCTCATAAATCAGATGCACATGGATAACTTTAGTCATAATATATAGCATTTATTTTGTTGTAAATATACCAAATATATCGTATATGGAATAATTTAGATAAAACAAAAGGGGAAATACGTCATGCACTCCCCCACTCTACTTGCATAAACCGGTCCGTTTGACTATCTTTGTACATGAGAGCTGATCAGAAAAGGCTCATGAAGAACAATCGGTGATAACACTCCCGAAATCTCCCCTATCCCACCTTCAATGTAAAGCATTTCATTTGAACGGCGTTCAAACAGGGCTCAAATGTAAGCCTAATGTAAAGCGATGTAAACGTTTCGTTTTTGCAGCTCATTCTCCCCTACTCCACCCTAACACTTTGACAACCAAAGCAATCACCCATTTTTAGGCCGACCACATATTGACACGCTTCGTTTTTCCCCCCTTATTCTGTATGTTCAGAAACTTATCCCAATGTTCAAAACATGCCGCACAACACCATGACATATTATATTTATTCCTATTTTCGCATCACAAACCTTTAAAAACAATATCAGCAACAATGAGACTGTCAACCTTACTTTTACTGATGTCTATCATATGTGCTTCGTGTACCAAAAAAGACATTAAACAACCAGAAAACGAGATAACTTTACCAATCATTGCAAACAGCATTTCCAATCAACAAATCAGAGCGTTTGCAGAAGATAAGAACGGACACATCTGGATTGGGACATTCAGAGGACTGAACAAATTCACTTCGCACGAATATCACCAATACTTCTGCACCAATAATTCATCAGGTTTGCCCGACAATCAGATTCAGGATTTGCTATGCGACTCGAAAGGCAGGCTATGGGTTTCTACCGTCAACGGTGTGTGTATTTATACAGATGAAGACAAGTTTCAGCGCATACCTATGAATGCCAGCAACAAAATAGGCTTAAAATTACTGGAAACAAAGGATGGAGAAATACTATTATATACAGGCTCCGACTTACATAAATATAACCCTGACAGCAACCAAATGGATTGCATCATTAAAGATATTCATTTAAAAAACACATTTTCTGCCCAACTATTTGTAGATTCCAACAACAACTTATGGTCAGCCGGTCCATTAGCTTTAATTAGTTATGATATAAAAGACATGACATTAAAAAAGAATATCCCATTGAAAGGATTTCCTACATATTTTTATTTACATTCCAATGGAGATCTTTGGCTTACAGGAAACAGGACTATTCAGATATTCAATGTCTATACATATAAATTTATAGACTTACCCACTACCATAAAACAATCTAAATTATGGAACAATAATATTGAATATATACATCCCTATGGAGACAACTATCTTTTGCTCAAAACCCCACACGATGGAATCTTCTGCTACAATTACCATGACAACAGTGTAATTCATGAGAAGGAAAAACATCCCCCTATTTCACTACCGAAAATTGATATATGGAGAATGTTCACCGATTCACAAAAAAACTTATGGATAGGGTCGTATGATCAAGGTTATGAGGTTGCTTACAATTACAAGAGGAATTTCAATAGCAACAATAATCTACAAACATATATGAAGAACAAATCCGTATTTTCTGTTGCAATGGGGAAGGATAATAGCCTATGGATGTTAACTCTCAGAGATGGATTATACAGATACGACTTTGAGCGACAGGAAATCCAAAAGATAAACCTCAACCAATTCTTAACAGAAGAAAAAAAGGAGCAAACATTAGCTAATCAGGTTTTCGTAGATACCGATAATAATATCTGGATTGTCACTCCCCATAATGAAACATGGTTATGTTCGTATGAACAGAATAAGCTACAGATAAAGAAACGATTCAATATCCCTATGGGTATGTCCATCACGCAAGATCAGGATAAAACCATCTGGATAGGTTCGGCTTCTCCCCTGGTATACTGTATCGATACCAATCTTGAAATGAAAAGCATAAACATCCTGGACTCAAACAATAAATTCACATATACATTCATTCCAGGTATCACGCCTCTGCACAACAATAAAATAATGGTATCAGCATTTGCTTTGCCTATAAAACTTATTGATAAAAACAACCATGCAATAGAAGATATACCTATCAGCCAGGAAGATTATAAAAACTGTATCCGCCGTTCAGTTATTATTCCTACCGCCATCCACGAAGACAGCCGTCATGACATTTGGATAGGAACCGTAAGCAACGGTCTGTTGCGCTATTCATCGGCAAATAAAAAACTGGAGCCTGTACCGGGCACAGCATGCACCGACATATCGGCTATTGAGGAGGATGAACAGGGAAATCTCTGGATAAGCACGCTCTACGGACTGAGCAAGTATGACCGCACCACACAGAAAATGATAAACTATTATGAAGCCGACGGCATAGGCGGCAATCAGTTCTACGACCGTGCGTCGTGCAAACTGCCGGACGGAACACTGGTGTTTGGCGGCACGCACGGGATTACATTCTTCAACCCGATAGACATACAGAGCAGACAGAATGTGCCACTGATGTTTGAGTCGCTGAAGGTACACAACCAGCTGATACATCCCGGAGCGGGACAATGCATAGAGAAACATCTGTCGCAAAACCCGGAGATACGTCTGAGGCACGATCAGAATGGTTTCAGCATCTCGTTCACGGCACTGGACTATTCGGAGTTCGAGCGCATCAGATACCACTACACGCTGGAGGGTTTCGACAAGTACTGGATTGATGCCTACAACAACCGTGAGGCATACTACGCCAATCTGCCCACTGGGAAATATTTGTTCAAGGTGAAAGCCACCAATCATGACCAGAGTGTGGTGATGGGCGAGAATGCCATTACCGTCATCATAGAGCCCGCGCCATGGGCCACATGGTGGGCATATCTTATATATATGGTGGTAGCGACAGTCATCATCGGGCTGCTCGTCAGGGCGAGGATGCGCATACAGGCCGAGAAGATGGCTCTGAAACGCGCCGAGTATGAGAAGGAGCAGGAGCAACGTATCAACAGGATGAACATGAGTTTCTTTGCCAACATATCGCACGAGTTCCGCACACCGCTCACCATGATAGCAGGACCTGTGACACAGTTGTGCGACAGCAACGAGATTACGGGACAAAACAAGAGCCTGCTGCACATCGTGCAACGGAGCGTGGACCGTATGCTGCGGCTGGTGAACCAGATGATGGACTTCAATAAATTGGAGAACGACACGCTGAAACTGAAGGTGAAGCATGCGGACATCATCTCCCTGCTGCAGAAGCAGACGGATATATTCAGAGTGAACGCACAGAGCAAAAACATCACATTGACAACCTGCGGACTGGAGGATTCGTTCCTGACGTGGCTCGACACCGACAAGGTGGACAAGATATTCAACAACCTGATGTCGAATGCCTTGAAATATACTCCACGTGGGGGAAGCATCCGCATAGACTTTGATCTGATCACCCGGACGCAGGCCGGACTTTGCTTCACGCTGACAAACCACGACCGCGACTCACAATACATCAAGATATCGGTATCGAACACCGGAAGCAGCATCCCGGAAGACAAACTGGAGAAGATATTCGAACGGTACTACCAGCTATCGAATCCACAAGAGGGTACATATAACTGGGGAACAGGCATCGGGCTCTACTATGCACGCAATCTGGTCAGAATGCATCACGGACACCTCAAGGCCGAGAACCTTCCCGACAACGAAGGTGTGATATTCACTTTCATACTGCCCGTAAACGATGTGTCTTATTCTGTGGAAGAACAGCAGAGCGACACTTTGGACCAGCAGAGTGCTTTCCCGCTGCCAATGCCGCTGGTACAAGAGAAAACGGTCGAGATTGCCGAAGACAACAATCTCAAGACCATACTTGTGGTGGACGATGACACCGAAGTGGCACACTACCTGAGTACGCTGCTTTCAGCACAATATCGTGTAGTATGCCGGTTCGATGCCGACAATGCGCTCACCACCATCCGTGAAGAAGCTCCAGACTTGATTCTGAGCGACGTGGTGATGCCCAACAAAGATGGCTACCAGCTGTGCAAGGAGATTAAAGATGATCTGCAGTTGTGCCATATACCCGTCATACTGGTGACAGCCAAAGCAACTGTCGACAATCAGGTGCAGGGCCTCAACATCGGAGCCGATGCCTATGTCACGAAGCCATTCGACCCCAACTATCTGCTCGCGCTCATCAGCTCGCAACTGAAGAACAGGGATAAGGTGAGAAATCTGCTGGGCAAGGCCACACAGACCGACAACATCGAAGAGAACATGCTGTCTCCGCAAGACAACGCTTTCATGACGGAGTTGTACCAGCTCATGGAGAAGGAATTATCGAACCCCGAACTCGACATCAGCCATATGACAGAGCTGATGCACATTTCGCGCACCAAGTTCTACTACAAGGTGAAAGGTCTGACGGGCGAGAATCCGAGCGTGTTCTTCAAGACCTACAAGCTGAACCGTGCAGCCGAACTGATTATAGAAGGGAAATACACCTTTGCCGAGATTGCCGACATGACAGGATTTGCCACTCCGTCGCACTTCTCGAAAAGCTTCAAGAAACAGTTCGGAGTGACGCCAAGCAGCTATAAAACGGTTGCGAAAGGAAATTGAGACATGGAGCCGGGTTCGTCCTATAGGGTACTCCTTCAGCCATCATATTGAAATTTTGTCGAAAGGAAAGACTTTGTGACCTTTGGACAAGATTTTATTTTTATCGGCAATCAATACAGAGTAGAAGTTGCAGGAGAAGAAATGTTTGTTGATTTGCTGTTCTTCAATCGAGAACTACGCGAGTTCGGGATAATTCTCGTTTAAAAGAGTGCCAATTGCGTACTATTTTC
>ERZ1673740.1401-NODE-1401-length-18258-cov-4.778828_pt1 | contig 18258 bp, 19 predicted proteins | sample MGYA00580221_ERZ1673740 | MGnify/ENA primary metagenome ERZ1673740 (study PRJEB41218, sample SAMN15661786) | gut metagenome | host: Homo sapiens | place: Canada: London | collected 2015-08-20/2019-03-30 | study: EMG produced TPA metagenomics assembly of...
AGGCTACTTCTCTCCCGATTGAGCAAGTCGAAGCGTTGCAAGCCGAGCAAGCCTGATACACACACACAACATTAAAGCAAAAGGCGTTCTACCGCAGTTGGGCAGAACGCCTTTAGTCTTTTATGTTCGCCGTGCGCTTTACTTCTTCTTGCGTCAGTTGCGTGTTCGCCGTATAGCGCCACTTCTTCTTCTTGCGTCAATGCAGCGCTGCACTTCCGCCACACAGCCAGCAAGGTGCTTTTTAATTTCCGTTTCCCAGAAGCGCAGCACCATCCAGCCGTTGTCGCGCAGTTCGATGGTGTTTTCGAGGTCACGCTCCACATTACGCCTGATTTTTTCGTGCCAATATTTTACGTTGGTCGCAACGTCATAGCGCTCAAAACTCTTTCCGTGCCAGAATTCGCCGTCACAGAATACTGCGATTTTGTACTTGGTAATGACGATATCCGGATGGCAGCTGCACACCTTATAATTCTTGCGGTAGCGGATGCCCTCGTGCCACAGTGCCTTGCGCAGGAGGATTTCTATTTTGGTATCCTTGCTGCGAATGGCCTGCATGTTTTTATGGCGTTGTTCCTTAGTCAGCTTGTCCATGATTGCTGCAATGCTCCTCGATGATTTCTGCCAGCTGCCGAATATCGGTTTCCGAACGCTTCTCGGCAATCTGCATCAGGTGCTTAACGTCCAGCAGAATGCCCTGAATATGCTCGTACTCCTTGCCTCTGCCCTCGCCGGCATCCTTCCACAGCGCCACAGCCTCGCCTGCATAATGCAGCGTGCCTGCGTTTTCTTCCGCCCAATGGTTTTTGTTAAACGGCATAAGAAAGGCGTTGTAGATAACGCTGTCCTGATTTTTGAGGTCCGCCTGCGCATCAATATATTCGCCGTAGGTTATCTGCTTGTTGATGGAAGCTGATTCCGGCAAATCGAAAGGGTTCTTCGTCGCACCGTATTTATAATACTTCGCGTCAAGCACATAGATATTATTGTTGTGCAGCATAATAGTATCAGGCTCCAGCTTGGAGTTATCACACTCCTTACCGCTGCGCGCCAGCTTCCACTTCGTTTTTGGGAAATAGCGCTGCTTGTCGCTGATGCCGAAGGCTGTGTCAATCATCTTTTCCCAGACATACTCAAATCTGTTCGTGCCAAAGGTAAAGCTCGTTTCCCTCATGCCCTCGTCAGGCTCGTTGTTGATGATTTTCAGCATATTGGCAAAAAGCATCTTGTTGGCATCGTTAAAGGTACGGCACAGCTTCTCCTGCAGCGCAGCGCTGAACCATTGGCGGTGGAACGGGATCTGCGGCTCGGGCGGTTTGTAATCCGTGAACAGCCAGCCGAAGCGGATAAAGCTGATATAGACGCAATATTGATGTATCAGGGTTATCAGGTCATTTTCGTTGATAACGTTCTTCTTCGTGATGAAGTCCAGATAATAGATATCCGCTTCCTGAATAACAGGCTTCTTCTGCTTAATTGTGCGGTTCCAGTGGATTTTACCGCGCTTAGATGAAGCATATTCCACAATGCCTTCCTTGTAGTAGCCTCGGGTGACAAAATCCATAATGATGTAGATATAGGCATACATCGGCGTTTCCGTCGCTGCGTCCTTTTCGCGCTTAAAGCCGCTTTTGCTTTCCGTATGGCTGCTGTACAGCGCCAGTGTGTGGAACAGCAGCAGCAAATCCTCGCGCAGCAGCTTGTCATCATCCTCGGACGCTATGGCGTACCCCAGCGGAAAGGAAACCGTGTAGTTTTTGCCGTCAAAATCCAGGCCGACAAAGGTATCGGTTTTTCTGTTGGTGTTGATATGGCATCTGTCCTTGAGCAAGCTGCTCACTCCTCGCCTGCCGGTTTTTGAGCCGGATTATCTTCTACAGCGCTCTCCGCTGCTTCTTCCTCGGATGTCTTTTCTTCCGCAGTTTTAGCCTGCTCTGCTGCCATTTCGGCCATTTTCTTCTGCATCTCGTTGTAAACCTCGGGCACCAGTACCGCCTTCAGCGGGTCACCCTTGGCATCCTCATAGGCTTCGATTACAGCTGCGAATAAGTACTTCCAAAAAACTCATAATCATCTGGAAATGTCTGAATAGCAGCTAGTTCGCGAATGTTGAGCCTTCTGTTCTTCCAATGAAACGGTCCTTCCCAATGTCCCGGACTAGCAATGATTGTCCAAGATGGTAAAAAAGGATGTAGTTTCAATAAAGAAGACCAATATCTTTTGCCTGCAACAAACACGGGATTGGGATACCCTTCTCTTGCTGATAATGCAATATAATTTTTACCAAATGGAACACAAGTCAATTCGTTTTCCCATTTACCTTCTGTATCAAGTTTTTCATCAGCACAGTATTCCTCTTTGTCGAATTCACCAATCCAGTCAATCACCCTCTCATATGGCAACAAGTTTGGATTAGCAAGACATTCTTTCTCATTTCCGTGAGTTTTCTGTAATGTAGCGTTAATTTCTTTCTTGCTAGCCAAAAAGAAAACTCTCTTTCTTTTCTGAGGAATTCCATAATCTGCAGCATTAACTTTTAAAAGAGAGTAATGATAGCCTAATGCTTCCATGTTTTCGTAGATCGTATTTACAGCTTCCCTATTTGACGGATGTAAAATACTTTCTACATTTTCCAGTACAAATCCATCAGGCTGAAGTTCTGAAATAATTTTAAAATACGGAAGAATCATATTTCTAGGATCTTTATTGGAATCTCTTTTCTCGTTGGTAACCCAATAACCTGCTTTCGAAAATGGTTGACAAGGAGGACCTCCAACAATTATCAATTTTTTAGGTTTCTCTTTTTTCAACAATTCATCATAATGTTTTCCTGTAATTTCAGTTATATCTCCGACCTCATGAATGGTGTGTGAAAAAAATTTATTTCTTTTTAATGTTTCAACACTATCTTCAAAAATATCTAGACTAGATATAACCTTTATTCCTGCTAATTGTGTTCCAATATCTAAACCGCCAGCACCCGAAAACATACTTATTGCCTTAATATCTTCTCTAAATTCAATATTGGCATTATTAACCATATACCCTTTGTGTGTGTATGGAATTAAAATATCACCATCATTATTCACTTCAAAATCCTTCAGCATTGCTTCTTTTTGGTGTTGTGTAACATTCTCAAAAAAATGTTGCTCTATTTTATATAAACTCATTTTTCTCCCCCAAAATATTTTTGATTTCCCTTGCTACTTCTAAACACATCTCAATCAAGGAACCTATTTCAGACAAAACAAAAACTCCAAGACCGAGAAAATTTACATCAAATTTCCCCAACCTCAGAGCTTCAAAGTTTCTGCACTTCTAACCGTCATTCCTTGGAGGGGTCATATAACTATTATACAATTTTTATCCCAAAAAAGAAACATATTTTTTGTTATTAAGCAAAATTCCTATGCTCTTAAACCAACGCAAACGACGTTACAGACATTTTACAATAATTTTTATTATTTTTTATTATCCCTCAACACTTTATCCGCAACCCTCCTGCGCACATGTGGAAACTCCTCTCCCATCAGCTCCATATTCTTCTCCACAATCCTCCAAAAACCCGGCATCTCCTCACCAAGCGCCATCACCAGCTGCCTCAGCACATACACATTCACGTTCACCTGCCCCCTTTCAATTCTGCGCAGCGAACGCTCCGACACTCCCGACAGCAACGCCAGCTCTTTCTGATTAATATTCTTGTCAAGCTGCAGAGATTTAATACACTCACCAATCACGTTGGCCAATAAAATACGTTCATTGTCTTTATCCATGTAATCGCCTCCATATGGGAATAGCGTATTACATAAATTTATTTTGACGGCTAAAACGGACACATCTGTCCTCTTTTATAATTTTTTTAATTTTCTGTGATATAATAATCCCATCAAGAGCTTGATGCAGTACAGCACAGAATTCTGCCATACGCGGCATTGCGACCGCCTCAGAAAGGAACTGGACAACATAACAACAAAAAACTGCCCTGAGCAGGAAAATACCGAACAGGAAATCTGCTGCGTGCCGGAAGGCACCGAACCGCAAGACTACTCGGAGGAAAAAACAACCTTCACTCTCACAGAATTTAAAGAGCTGGTGCACAGCGCCCAAAAGGGTGAGCGTGAAGCCATCAACACATTATGCACAGCCTTTAAGCCCTTAATCTACAAGGAGGCCTATCGCTACGAAGTGCGCGAAGCCTTGGGCGAGGATGCCGTCAATACTGCCTGGTTAATCTTTTTAGAGCAAATCAAGAAGTATGACGGACGCGACTTCGGGCATCTGCCCGGACTTTTGCAGTACCATATCCATTACGGACTGCTGCACAAGTTTACACGCGGGAAATCTGTCAAGGATTGCTATTATCTGGACGCAGAGGAAGAAGGCGATGGAATGCAGATTGCCGAAAAATTTGATGCTATTGCTCAAATGGAGGACAATCAGGCCATGCAGCTTGCCTTCAAACGTCTTACAGATAAACAGCGTAATATTATTAACGCTATGCAAGAACCGTATATGACAATAAAAAAATATAGCGAAGAACATAAGATAAGCTATAAAACTGCCTACTTGCATTTGCATAGAGGTTTAGACAACCTTAAGCGTATGATTGCTTAATTTTATTTTGACGTTCTGCTGCCAGTTCAGCAGGACGTTTTTTTCTACGCCGGTATAAAAAAAGAGCATTGTCAAGTAAATGGGATTCAACCTTTTCTTTTGTCAAGGATTAGAAAAATCTCCTTTTTCAAGTATCAAGAGTCCGGATTTATTCTCTTTTCACCTGTCAAGGATTAGGGATTCTGCCTACGCCTACGCTCTGCTTCTACCGTACTTTACGTCTATCCTCTAGGTAGTACTCTAAAGAACAAGGTTACTACTAGCTTACGCTAGTAGCTTTTATCAACGCAGAAGAAAAAGCGAGAAAGAAAACCACCAAAAGAAAGAACGAAAAAGAAGATTCGCTCTTATACTCGGGAAAAACGAAGCAAAATTATTACACTGTCCGAGAGAAAAATAGAAAAAATTTTTTAAAATTATTTTTTCAGGTGTAATAATTTTCATCGCGAAAAGACGAGTAATATAGTGAGAACACAAAAACAACCGCTTAAGAGCTTTTCCTCAAAGCACCCAAGCGGTCATTCACAGCCTTATTCACTTCTCGTACTTAAACTCAAACACGCCAAAGCCCTTTCCCTGCGTCAGATGACTTACGTCATTCAAGCGGAAAACAGCATGCTCATGCCATTTGTTAATTCCCAGAACAGTTACGCTGGCAGGCTGCACATCAACCGAAAAGTTAAAGGCCGCCACCTGCTGCATATCCATTCCCAGCCAACGGAAAATTATATTCTGAATCGTTCCCTTATGCGCAACAATCAGCAGATTTTCCTTGTCAACATCCGCACAATGCCACAATCCGTGCACATTACGGCGATAAAATTCATTACGTGTTTCACCGCCGGGATAGTTGCGGTGATCCAGCTCCTGCTCGGAAGCAGGCTTGCAAAAATGCTTCTTGGCCTCCTCCTCGGTCATGCCGGCAGCAATGCCGTTATTCTTTTCCCTCAGGAATCGGCAATGCTCTATTTCGCCCTTAAAGCCAAGCTCCTCGGCAATAATCTGCGCCGATGCGGAAGCACGCTGCAAATCACTTGCCAGAATACGCAGCTTGCAATTACGTCCGGCAAAATCCTTCGCCAGCTTTACCGCAGCAGCCTTTATCTGCGCCCTTCCCTTTTCGGTCAGCTGCGAATCCGTCCAGCCGCCGGTCAATCTTTGCGTATGATGCGTTGCTTCACCATGCCTCACTAAAATAATCATCATTCAGCCTCCGACTATTCTTCGTTGTGACTGGCATAGTTTTTGAGCAGCTCAACCTGCGTTTCCAGCAGATGCAGCATATTTTTACGATGCAGCGCCGCCTTTTTCACCTGCTCGTTATAAGCCTGTTCGGCCATAGCAGCCTTGGCATCAGCCTCAAAAATAATTTTACGGCTGCGTTCCTCTGCATCTCCCACCAGTTTACGATATTTAGTATTTGCATCCAGCATCATTCTGCCGGCTTCGCTGCGAGCATCCTCCAGCAGCTTGTTAGCCTCACTGGCAGCGCTGTTGGCGCGTTTTTTGCAGACATCCTCGGTAGTAATGCGCAGTTTATCGGCATCTACCTCGGCACTGCTGCGCAGCTTTTCGGCATAGGACTTGGCTTCCTCGCGCAGCTTGTTGCATTCAGCCATCGCTGCCTGCAGCATGTTATCGGTTTTGTTCTTCGTCTGATTATACAAATCCTCGGCATGCGCCATGGTATCGTCGTGCAGCTTCTGCGCCGCAGCCTTCGCTTCGCTCAGCTGCTGCTCGCACTTCACTGCCGTTTCCTTCTCTAGCAGTGCCGCCTTCTTTTCACTGGCGTTCTTCACCTCGTCAGCAGTTTCCTGCGCTACAGCCAGTGTACTCTGCATGGTAGCCTCCATCTGCTGATAATATTCCAGCTTGGAGCTGACGCGCTCAATAGTTTCCTTCTGCTCCAGGTTATCCAGATAAAGGTATTCGTATTCCTTAATCAGCTTAGCAAGAAACTTGTCTACCTCTTCTACCTCATAGCCACGAAAACCCTTGGTAAAAGTTTTTTTCTTTAAATCCTCCGGATTAAGCATGGTTTATCCTCCTAGATATAACGCTTCAGCGTTACGCTGATGCGTCCTTTTTTAGTAGTGCCGCGGATTTCCTCAATCTCTACTCGTCCACGGCCGCGGAAGGAAATTACATCGCCTTCGTTCACCGGCTGTGCCGCCTTCTTGGCCTCTTTCCAGTTTACCTTAACATTCAGGCTTTTGATTTCATCCGCCATACGGCTACGGCTTACGCCATAGCCTGCCGCTGCCACGGCATCAAGGCGCAAATCAGCGACTGTCGCGTTAATCAGCTTAACCTTTTCTTCCTTCTGCAGCAATTCCTCGCGGGGAATTTCCGTAAGCGTTACCGGCGCAGAACCAATCTGCGTCAGATTACCGGTAAGATAATTTACCAGCGATTTTTCTACTACGAACTGCGCTCCCTCTGGCACAAAAACAATATCGCCCAAGGCCTCGCGCTTGCAGCCCGTGCCCATAAATGCACCCAGAATATCGCGGTGCGACAAATCATAATAGCGCTTATCCCAGGCCGCCAGAAAATAGGCCATGCCAAAATCCGGCTGACCGTAAAAATCATCGGCAACAAAGGCAGCCTTCACCCTTTCGGCATTACTGAAGCCGCCGTCACTTTCCAGACGCACATTTTCGTAGTTTGCCGCAATAATTTCCGCAACGTTATAGGCATGAGGATCAAGAAACTCGCTCACACGGAACTTGCGTGATTTATTGGCGCCCTCGGCCAAGTCCAGCAGCTTGGCCGCCAGCTGTTCGTCACCGCCGGCTTTAAAGTAACGCAGAATTTTTTCTCTGTCTGCCATAAATTATTTCCCCTGTAATTCCTTATCTCTTTGCAGCACTGCCTGTACCGCATCATAAAAAGCACCGCGCACGCCATGGTTTTCCAAAGCATGGATGCCGGCAATAGTTGTGCCGCCGGGGCTTGTTACCTGGTCGCGCAGCTGTGCCGGATGCAGGCCGCTTTCTACGCACAGCTTGCCGCTGCCTGCCATTGTCTGTGCCGCCAGCTTAATAGCCAGTGCACGCGGCAGACCGGCACGCACGCCTGCGTCAGCCAGTGCATCAATAATCACAAAGCAATATCCCGGTCCGCAGCCGGAAATTGCGGTAATCGCCTGCAATGCTTTTTCATCTACAAATTCTATTTCGCCGCAGCTGCTGAAAATTGCTGCCGCAGTCTGCTTCATCGGCTCGGTTACCGCCTCATCGCAACAGATGGCAGTCATGCCGGCGCCTGCTGCCAGCGGCGTGTTCGGCATCGTGCGGACTACCGGGAACCCCGGAGCATAGGCATGCAGCTGCGCAAGCGTAACACTGCCCATGATAGAAAGCACCCAGGCATCCTTTTTCATCGCAGCCATCAGCTCGGGCACCAGCGCCACCGGTGCTACCTGAGGCTTAACGGCAAAGATTACCAGGTCAGCATCCTTTACCGCCTCTTTATTATCCGTAGTGACATTTACGCCAAAGGCTTCATGCAGACTGCGCGCATGTGCCTCAGTCGGCTCGCCTACGGTAATCATCTCCGGCGCAATCAAACCGCCGCCGATAATTCCCTTGATAATAGCTTTGGCCATAGCGCCGCCGCCGATAAATGCAATCTTCTTTACTGCTATTTGTCCCATGGATTATTTCCCCTCTCGTCAAGCTCGTGCTCTTCGCCCGCATCTATATCTACGTTTTTCGGGGCGCAGATAACAATATTGCGGCCCAGCTTTTTCATGCTGCCGCCGATAGCATAAACAGTACCGCTGATAAAATCGGTCATACGCTTGGCAACAACATTGTCTGTCTTATCGTAATTAACAACTACAGCCTGATTATCACGCAGATAATCGGCAATCTTAGGAGAATCATTGAAATCTACAGGCTCCAGCAGTACAACTGTCATAAGCTTGTCGGCAATAGGCAGGTTAATGGTTTTGCTGCCCATTTTTTCATTTTTAACCGGCTCCGGCTTTGCTGCCGAACCCTTAAAGTTCAAAATGGATTTGCGTTCACGCTTAGGCTCCTCTGCCGGTGCTGCAGCAGCAGGCTCCTTGCTGCCGAAGAAACGCTTCTTGGGTTTAGCCGGCTCCTGCTCGGTCTTGGCAGGCTTTTGCTCTACTTCTTCCTCGATGATTTCTTCCTCGTCATAAAGACTTAATGCATTCATGATTTTATCAATAATATTCATTACGTCACCAACCTTATCTATGTCTTAAAATTTCAGACTATAATCACGCTGTCCGAACAAGGCTGTGCCTACACGCACAATATTGGCACCTTCTTCTATTGCAACTGTGTAATCATTGCTCATACCCATAGACAGAATATCTGCCTGCGGATACTGCTGCTTTAAACGGGCGAACGCACGGTAGCCTGCCGCAAATACAGGTCTTGTCTGCTCAATATCCTCGCATTTTTGGGCAATTACCATCAGCCCGCGCAGACGTACATGCTTATATTCCGGCAGCTTAGGCAGCAGCGCCAGATAGTCTTCCTTGTCTAAGCCGGACTTTTGCTCCTCATGGGCAATATTCAGCTGCAAAAGAATATCCTGCACCTTACCGATGCGTTCTGCCTCCTTATCAATCGTAGCCAGCAAATGCTCGCTGTCTACCGATTCAATAAGATCAAACAAGGCAACAGCCTGGCGCGCCTTATTCGTCTGCAAATGACCGATAAGATGCCAGTAGCCGTGTTTGCCCAAGGCCTCCTGCTTATGCTTGGCCTCCTGCACGCGGTTTTCGCCTACGTTGGCAATGCCCAAGGCTTCTATATCTGTAATAATTTCGGGCGGATGATTTTTCGTCACCGCCACCAGCGTTACCTTATCTCCTGTGAGCAGGTCTTTATTTTTACGCTTGTCCAAAGCAGACGCTATCTGCTCCTGAACCTGCTTTAAATTATCAGCTAACAATGTATTTGCCCCCCAATTCTCAGCAAAATGATTTGTGGCAAAGATTCTGCTTTTTATTATGCTTTAAAAGCTCTTTATCTTTATATTTTAGCATACGTGTAAACCATTGTCACGAATAAAAACAACAAAGAGCTGCCGCACAAAAGTGCAGCAGCTCTCAATAAAATTATCTTCGTTATGATAGCTATTAGTATAACAGCTTGTTGGCAATAACCAGACGTTGAATTTGGTTGGTGCCTTCGTAGATTTGCATGATTTTAGCGTCACGCATCATCTTCTCTACGGGGTACTCTTTAGTGTAGCCGTAGCCGCCCATTACCTGAACAGCGTCGGTAGTTACCTGCATAGCGGTATCAGCAGCATAGCATTTAGCCATAGCAGCCTCTTTGGAGAATTCCATGCCCTGGTCACGCATCCAGCAAGCCTTTTGAACCATGAGGCGAGCGGTTTCAACCTTCATAGCCATGTCAGCCAGCATGCCTTGAACCATTTGGAAGGAAGCAATCGGTTGGCCGAACTGACGGCGCTCCTTAGCATATTTAACAGCGCAATCCAGAGCAGCCTGAGCGATACCTACGGAAACAGCGCCAACGAACGGACGAGCGCTGTCTAAGGTGTTCATAGCAATACGGAAGCCTTCGCCTTCGCGGCCTACGCGATAGGACTCAGGAATAACAACGTCTTGCAGAACCAGCTCGGTAGTATTGGAAGGACGGATGCCCATTTTGTTTTCTTTTTTGCCAACGGAGAAGCCCGGGGTGTCTTTCGGAACGATGAAAGCAGTCAAACCACGGATACCGCCGGTTTTACGGGTGTTAGCGAATACCAGGAAGATTTCTGCCAGACCACCGTTGGTGATGAACATTTTGGTACCGTTCAGAGTGTAGGTACCCTCTTCCTTGTTGTGTACAGCACGGGTAGAAACACCGCCTGCATCACTGCCTGCACCGGGCTCGGTCAGTGCGAAAGCAGCCAGACCGCCGTTGTTAAGGATATCGCAATACATTTTCTTTTGTTCGTCGGTGCCTGCCAGCAGAACAGGTACAGTTGCCAGGCTGTTAGCAGCCAAAGATGTTGCAACACCTGCGCAGCCTTTGCCCAGCTCTTCATAAATAGTAGCAACAGAAATGCTGTCCAGGCCGGGGCCATCTAATTCTTCCGGAACAATAACGTTCAGCAAGCCCATTTCGTTAGCCTTGTCAATCAGGCCGTCACGCATATGGTTTTCTGCATCCATTTCAGCAGCATAAGGAGTAATTTCTTTTTCAACAAACTCCCTTACCATTTCCTGTAATTCTAATTGTTCCTCGTTTAATGCAAAATCCATCATATCCTCCTTGATATCAAGCGGTCTTCCGCGTCATTTCCCTTCCAAATCAACTCAGGCAAGCTCACCATTTGGCGGGTATTTCTTTAAATCTGTCGACGACAAACATTGTTGTTAAAATCGTCCCAATTAAATTCTTTTTGCTGTCAGTCATTTCAGCCTCGATAACCATCGTAGAATGTCCGGAATGCTTGATATGGCTTCGTACCGTTAAGGTAGTCGGCTCATGGACACCTTTGATAAAATTCATGCTGAAATTAAGAGTTGCCACTACAGCGCCCACGCTTGCACCGGTAACACCCAGAACGGAGTCTGCCAAGGCCAACATCACTCCGCCGTGACAAATGTCACGATGATTAAAATGCTTCGCCGGATCAACGTCAATGCTGACTTCAGCACTGCCACACTTTATCTCACCAATATGCACACCGAATTTAGTCATAAAATTATTATCCGTGTACATCTGGCGAATATAGGCAGGAACATCCTTGACCTGCTCCACAGCTATCATCGCCTTTCTTCAGACAGCAGAAAATATTACTGTCAATATATCTTTGATATTTTACCACAAAACAGCGCTTAACTCAACAGTTTCATGCAAAAAAATAAGCTGAAAGGAAAGTTTTAGGGATAATTTTTTCAATAATCGCACTTTGGTATAAGCGCGAAACAAAATGGCTGCCGCACTTTGAGTACAGCAGCCATGCAAGAAGCATATAAATTAATCGATAATATTTTGCTTGTAATCGTGATACAGAGTCTTGAGCTCTTCCATAGTTGCTCCCATCTCAACTTTAAGCTTGGAAACAGTATCGTAGTCGCCTTCGGCAACAGCTCTGCGGATAGCGGTGAAGATGCTCTTCTCTTCGAAGGAATCCTTAGCCAGTTTAGCACGCAGGTTCTGGATTTTACGCCACATTGCCAGGTCGCAGTCGGTGCAGGTTTCCTGGTTGTGCAAGCGCTTCATATCGATAACAGCCTGATAGTTTTCCGGAATCAGACGAGTCAAAAGCTCGGTTTTCCAGCGAATCAGCGCACCCTGCATGAAGGAGTCGATATATTCCTTTTTCAGGATATTGCCTTGGGTGAGAACTGCAACCTTTTCCGGATATTTTTCAAAGGCGCAGAGATTTTCCCAAACGGTAGCAGGCGGTTCGCCGAACAGCTTGCTGCGTTCTTCCGCAGTGAAATCTTCAAATACGTCTTCCTCAGTACGGTATTGACGGTCGGTATCCAGATAGAAGCCCTCTTCGCCGGCCTTCTTGGAAATCTCCTTTTCCAGAGCCTTCAGGTCCTTGCCGGATTCTACGCAAGCCTTGATGCCGTCGAGGCAGGACAGATAGAAGGCAGCAATAGCAATATAGGTATTGGTGTACGGGTTCGGAGAACGCATTTCAATACGGGTAGCCTTATCGTTGTCCAGATCGCGGATCAGGCCTGCAAGAATGGTTCTGTTACGGGACGGGTTATCCGGGCTCAGGCCAAGGCTGGTAACGATGCAGACAGGAGCTTCAAAGCCGGGTTTCAGACGGTTCAGAGAGTCAATGGTGCAGGAGATAAACGGATTGGTTACCTCGTAGTTTTTCAAAAGGCCCATGAGAGCGCCGTAGCCGATAGCGGACAGGAAGTCCTCATGCATATCCTTCGGCGAGAACAGGTTGACAATCTTGCCGTTTTTCATTTTTGCGGCAATGCCTACATGCGTATGCTCACCGCTGCCTGCAACGCCGGGAATCGGTTTAGCCTGGAAGGAAACCTCCAGACCGTTCATACGGAAAATCTCTTTAACGATGATACGCGCCAGCAGTTCGTTATCTGCAGTCTGTACGCCGCTGCTGAATTTCCAGTCAACCTCCAGCTGCTCCATAACGTGAGTCATATGGCCTGCGCCGTCAATCTGACCTTTAACGCCGCCACATTCCTTATGGCCCATTTCAGGCTCCAGGCCGTACAGCTCCAAAGTCTGAATAGTCTGCTCCAATGCAGTACGCACATTGCCGCGGGTACGCTGCCAATATTGCTCCTGCATTACCTGAGAAGAGCTCAGAGCCTCCAGCGGTGCGTCCTCACGCGGAGTTTTTACCCAAAATTCCAATTCGGTAGCACTGGTGAAAAGCAACTTTTCAATCTCAGCAGGATTTACATGCTCCAGACCGGCAATTACCGGATGCTTAGCAAACAAATCCATGATTTCTTTTTCTACATAAGCCAGAGTATCATTCAAAATAGAACGGGAATCAACATGATTGCCGTTGTGAATCAGATAGCAGGGAATGCGCAGAGTACCGATCATGCGACCGCTTTCTGCGTCAAAATGCTCATAGTTATAATCAACAAACCAGTTAACGGTTTTATCAACCTTCATATCAACGCGGGCATCGTTCAGAGTAGCGATACCGGTCAGCACAACGGAAGAACCGTCAGTCTGTGCTGCGCTGCCTGCCAAAAAGCCATCGATATCCTCGAGGAAAATCTTCATCGGGATTTTTTCGTCGGTATCATTACCGGCAAAATCCACACCCATCAGAGATACAAACTGAATCTCCGGATGCAGAGTCAGAAGCTCACGCAGAGTGCTTTCGTTTTGTTCTTCAGGTTTAATTACATACAGTAAATCTTTGTTGTTCATGATCAGTGCAGCCATAAGGCTGCCTCCTTTCTCAATACTCCCTAATTATCATGCTGCAGAAAAATGCTCCCTACATATTTTCTGCAAGATAAACGAAAAAGGACCTTTTTAAGCATGGACACACTACTTCCTTACTCAAAAAAGTCCTCGTTGACTGTCTTATTATTATAGCAGATATTAAGTGCTTTTGTCCAGCTTTAATTTCTGAGGATAAAATATCAGGCAAGCAGGCGGACAAGAATTTCCTCCAGCTTCTCATATCCGCGTCCGCCCTGACGCAGTTTGATATTCATATCAGATAGTCCCAGCAAAGCTTCCGTCAGACGCTTTTCATCAAAGCGCCTGCTGTCGCGCTCCAAAAATCTGTAGGCATATGGGCTGCGCATCCCCAGCTCATCCATAATGCCCTTCTGGTCGTAGCCTCTGCGCTTCAGCTCCAGATAACGCAGCACCTGACGCAGTTTAAAAGCTACGGTTGCACTGAGTGGCAGAATATAGGTTCCGTGCTTGCGTTCGCTCGCCAACAGCTCCAGGCACTGCTTCAGCTTGCCTGCCATAATATAATTGGTCAGCGCAAAAGATGAAGCGTTGGGCAGCAGTGCAAAAACATTCAGCACATCCTCTTCCGTCCATTCTCTGCGCCCTGCGGCATAAATCGCCAGCTTACCGATTTCCTGCTGCAGCAAATCCAAGGGAATCTCTTCCTTTACCGGCTCGATATATTCGCTGATAGCCGCCAGCGCATCTCTGGTAAAATGCGCGCCGTATGCTGCTGCCTGCGCATACAGCCAGTCATCCAGTTCTCTTTCCTTAATGCGCTCACACGGACAAATCAGCGCACTCGCTTTGAGCTGCTTATACAGCTTAGTCCGCTTATCCATTTTCTTACTGCTGATGACAAGCAGACAGTAATCAGGCACGTCGCTGACTATCGCCGCCAGCTGCTCCATTTTCTTGGAATCGGTATCATCCTGCGAATCAGCATTGCTGTTTGCTTTGGCAGGCTTTGCTGCCCACAGCTTTTCGTCCTTTAAGAAAATCAGCGATTTGCCGCAGAAGAAGGGATAGCTGTTGACGGCTGCCTGCAGTCCGGATAAATTGGTGTCCTTGTCAAAGACCGTTATTTCGCGATCAGCCTCCGGCGTATCGCCAAAAACATATTCCGGCAGCGCGGCAATAATGCTGTTGCGGTAGTAATCCTCTTCACCGCACAAAAGCAGTACCTGCGCCTGCGGCAGCGGCTTATGCTGCTGTAATAGTGAAATCAGGTTTTCCGGTTTAATATCCATCTGTATTCCCTCTTATTATTTTTCTAACGGTACAATAGCTAAGGTCTTGCCTAAAGGTGCAAGTATTTTTAAGATTGTACTGATTTTAGGAATAGAGGTACCGTTTTCCATTCTGGCAATTACAGGCTGCTTTACTCCGCTCAAAAGCTCCAATTGCTTTTGGGTTATCCCCTTATCCTGACGTGCTTTAACCAGTTCACCAATTAAGGCAACTCGCAAATCACTTGCAGAGATTTCTTCCGGTGTAAAAATATTCTTTCTTACATCCTGCCATTCATAACCTACTGCACTATTCTTCACTTTCCTCACTCCTTAAGTTCTCTCCTTTAATTATAACTTATGAGTTATATCTTGACAACAGCTTCACTGTAAATCAGCATAGCCATAGCATTTTATTCCCTCTGCGTCAAAAACAACTTTAATGCACCCCAGCTCATCCGTTCTGACAACATTGCTGCCTATGGCCTGCAAACGCTCCAGCGTTTTCTGATGCGGATGGCCGTAGCGGTTGCCGCGCCCGCAGGAAATCACCGTCAGCTTAGGCTGCACCTGCTCCAGAAATTCCATACTGCTGCTGTAATGCGAACCGTGGTGTCCTGCCTTCAGCACAGCGTACTGCTGCAGCTGCAGCCCTCGCTCGCGTTCTTCCCCCATGTCGCCTGTAAACAGCACGCTGCCTTGCGCGCTGTGCAGCGCCGCCAACGTGCTGGCTTCGTTACCCGGCACGGCCTGCTGCGGCACATCAACCAAAACAAGCTCTGCATTATCATCCAACGTATAGCGTTCACCGCTCTGCACCACATGCACCTGCGTCCTGCCGGCCTGTGCCAAAATTTTCTGCTGCACCCTTTGGCTTTCCTCTGTAAGTGCTTCATTGGGCAGGAGCAGCTTTTTTACCCGCAGCTGTCGCAATAAATCCGCCGCAGCACCCACATGGTCAAAATCATAATGGCTTAAAAGCAGGATATCCGCCTCACGCTTGCCAAGATAGCGCAGAAATGGTGTTATCACGCGCGTTGCAGTCGATATATTTTTTAAGCCGCCGGTATCAATAATTGCCACCCGCTGCGACGGCGTGACGATAACAGCACAGTCACCCTGTCCCACATCCAGAAAATAGCAAGCCAGCGGCAGCGTGCGGCACTGCTGATAGGCAAGTGTCCCGACAAGCAGCAAGGCATGCAAAAGCAGGATACAGCGACGCTCCCTATTACTCCAAAATTGCAGCCAGGGGAAATCCGCCCACACAAAGAGCGCTGCATAATAGATTACAAAGCAATAAGCAGGCAGCTTGCCGATAACAATCGTGCTGTACGGCAGGTCGGCAAAAAAGCGCGCCTGCGTCAGCACCTGCGCCGTCAGCCAAGCAGCAAGCTGCAACAGATAATCACCGCAGGCAGGCAACAGTGCGCCCACGAGTGCCATCTGCGCGGCAATTTCCAACACCGGCACCAGCACGATATTGCTTACCAGGGCAATCAGCGAAATTTGGTGAAAATAATAAACCTCCAGCGGCAGTACAGCCAGCTGTGCTGCCAGCGAAACTGCTGCCGCTTCGCCTATCGGCGCAGGCAAGGCCTGCGGCAGCAGCCTTTGGCATGCAGGCAACAGCCACAAAAGTCCGGCCGCCGCCCCGAACGATAACTGAAAACCGATATCGGCCAGCCATAACGGCTGCATACACAACAGCAGTGACGCCACCAGATACAGCAAGCGCCCGCGCTCTGCACCGCTGCCGCCAAGCAGCAGAACGCTGCTCATAGCCAGTGCTCGCAGCACCGGAGGACGCAAGCCGCAGAGCAAAGCATAGGCAGCCAGCAAAATGATAACAATAACCTTACGCCAGGGCAGCGGCACCCACTGCAGCAAAGCAAGCAGCAGGCCTGTCAGCAGCACAATATGCGTGCCAGAAACAGAAAGAAGATGTGCCAAACCATTATCCGTAAACAGCTCGCGTGTTTCTTCATCCAGCCTGCCGCTGCCGCCAAGCACCATGCCGCTCAGCAGCGCCCCATATTCAGCGCCGGCTGCTGCCTCTATGCGTTCGCTCAGCTTTTTGTTCCACAAAGCAAAACGCTGCCACCACAAAACCTGCGGCTCTGTCTTTAGCAGCTGCGCCTTGCGCAAACGTCCGCCCAGCTCCTGCACTCTGTTGTAGCTTGCAGCATCAAAGCCTCCGGGATTACGCAGGCTGTCCAAGCGCTCCAACGTACCTTTGAGTACCACACAGCCTGCCTGCGGCAGCTCGCCCTTCATGCTCACACGCAAACGACCGCTGTAAGCAAGCTCCGTATCGCTATAAACCTTTTGACAACGTAGAATCGCACTGCTAAAACCTTCCTGCCGGTGCACGCTCAAAGGTTCCACCGCGCCCTGCACAACCAGCTGCCGCCCGAAGCAGGAAGCAAGCTGCTGCTCGGCGGACGGCGGCACGGTAAGCAGACGAAAAAGCAGCATACAAAGCAATAGGCAAGGTAAAAATAATCGTAGATAACGTGTTTTCTGCTGCACTAGTCTACCTCCACATAATCACGCAGCTTTGCCAGCTTAGCCTTGCCGATTCCCGGCACACGCAGCAAATCATCCGCGCTGTTGAAACGCCCGCCGCTTCTTGTTTCTACAATACGCTTCGCCAGCGCCGGGCCAATGCCAGGCAACTGCTGCAGCTCACCTGCGCTTGCACTGTTGATGCGCACGCGCTGAATCATACTGCTGTTTCTGCCTGAGCCTGCTTTAGCACTGCCGTACTTTCCAGACGCACTCTCACCTAAACTGGACTTTGCCTGAGCGTTTTTCCTCTGCGTTCTGCTTGTCCGTGCAGCCTTCTGCACCGGTACTCGTATCTGCATCCCATCGCGCACCTTGCGTACCAGATTAACGCGTTCACTGTCGGCATTTTCCGTCAGGCCGCCGGCAGCAGCAATGGCTTCTTCCACTCTGCAGCTGGCAGGCACATCGTAAATTCCCGGCTCCAGCACGGCGCCGCTCACCTGCACGCGTACTGTTTTTACCTGCACAGCTTTAGATGTAACAGCACTTTGTGCGGACTGAGGCAGGCTACTGCCGCCAGGCAATGTTTTTGCTTTGTCATTGGTGCTTATAAGGCTGGTTATTATGCAGCCTGTGAGGAGAACGGCGATGAAAATCAGTTTTTTAGATTTTGCTTGCATGGGGATACCTCCTAATGGTGTTGGGGAAAATATTTTAGAGCAAAAACAGAGCCTATCTTAAAGAGCCTCTCATATGACGTGCATCGGCAGTCCGAGCCTCTCCTCGGGGAGAGGTGCCGAGCTTGTCGAGGCGGAGAGGGGTTTTTCTGTGCAACTTTTTTCTGAACTCTATCCCCTCTCAGTCACCCTTGCGGGTGACAGCTCCCCCTAGGGGAGCCTCTTTAACATACAACAGCAGACTGCACTAGTCAACAAATTTTAGACACAAATCATAAAAAAATATACAACAAA
>ERZ1673740.1431-NODE-1431-length-17870-cov-5.159304_pt1 | contig 17870 bp, 18 predicted proteins | sample MGYA00580221_ERZ1673740 | MGnify/ENA primary metagenome ERZ1673740 (study PRJEB41218, sample SAMN15661786) | gut metagenome | host: Homo sapiens | place: Canada: London | collected 2015-08-20/2019-03-30 | study: EMG produced TPA metagenomics assembly of...
TTTTTAAAGGTTTATCTTTTATATTAAAAGCTTTTCTATAACATTTCCTTCTTTGTCTAGAAATGTTGTAATTTTTCCTCGAACTTTTCCCTTTTTATTTGCAATAAGAACTTCTTTAACTGTTTGTGGAATTTGGTTAGATAACCTTATTGTTCCGCTCAAATAGTCAGAAAAGTTTTGCGTTGTTTTAGAAATTACATAAAAATTGCTTTTCATATGTGTAGTATAAACACTTGTAATATATATTTTTTGCTAGTTTGTAAAATAGATTTATATTGTTATTTTAAATCTTTTCCTAAAAATCCTGTTAAAAATTTGAATTTAATCAGCCCGCTTAATATTGGGAACTTTAATTCTTCATTCTGTCTATGATCAAATACGGTGAATGTATTGTTTGGCATATCAACTTTTGTTATATCAAAGCAATGCCAAGATGGAAGTTTCCCAAAGTGGACTCCTGTTCCTAGCATGAATGCGGAATCTTTATCGTCCCAAATTTTCATCATTAAATCTCCAGCATCACGAAGTTTACTCATAAGTGACATTCTGAGAGAGGATTCATTTAGGGTAATAGGTTTTTGACCTGTAAAAAGTTCTAAAAATCTTGACGGTTTGTTGTATTCAAAAGGTTGTTGAGTGTCCATTGCTCTATAAATCGGAGGCTTTTTGAACGGATGATTCTTTATAAGTTTATTCACTGCAAGTTCAACAGATTTTATTATTGGGCAATGCATCTCCTGTAAAGTGTCATCGGAATTTCTGAATTTAAGATCATGAATTTCTTTTGAGGAAATGAAATAATCTTCCGTTTTTCCATTAACGTTTAGAAATTTGATATTAAAATCTTTTCCGTTGGTTGTTATGTTATTTTGTAGAATTTTTTGTCCCTTTTTGCTTCTGCTCAAGATTCCAAGCGAAGATAAAATATAACAGTCGTGAAAATACTGTTGAGCAGTAGCGAGTGACTCAATTTGTTTGGGAGTAATTGGTCGCATAATCACATATCCTTTTTTATTTCAAGTATATTTAAAACCAAAGAAAAATTTTTGTCTAGTTTTTATTGTTTTAAAATGTATGCTGCGGCATTTGTTGCTGGTTCAACAGTTGAATCATGGAAAACAATTGGATATACGTCAGTCATAAATCTTTTATCCTTTTTGACGATACAAGGTTTGTCAGGAGTAAATGAAGTTGCTTTTCCATCTGAGCATGAAACTTCTTTATTTGGTCGTTTTGTTCCATTAACGTCAATATAGCCAAGACAACCCACGTGTGTTGAAATCCAATCAGCATTTATGGTTTGGCCTAATTCGAGTGTACAATTTTTTGCTCTATCCATGTCAATTGCGATAATCGCTCCTTCTGCAAGACTCCATGCTTGGTGTCGGAAGTTAAAAGGTGAATATGATTCTGCTGAAGATTTTGTAATTGTGTAATAATTACGGCTACCATAGTATTGTGTATTCGTAAGAGTTCCATTTATCATTGCACAGAAAGATGTTGTGGTGTCGGGGTTATCAGTACAACTTCCCGTTACAGGATCAACGTAAGCACTTGTCATTCCAGAATAGTCAAAATCATATTTTTCTTTTGACATTTGTCCTACTTGATTGAGGATTGATACAACTTTTTTTAGTTTTGTTTTATTTACAGATATTTGATAATTGCTAATCAATGCTGGTATCGTTATAGCGGCAACAACTCCAATTATGCCTAATGTTATTAATACTTCAGCTAAAGTAAAACCTCTTTTTCTTGGAATAGTCATGCTTTATCTCCGTAGAATATATAAGTTCTCTGTACGGTAAATTATAGGTTACCACAAATAAAATGTCAATATAGTAAAATTAAGTTGTATGTACAAAGATAATGATTTGTTGAAACAACTTGGTTTAAACATTAAAGCTGAACGTGTTCGTAAAGGATACACTCAGGAATTTTTTGCTGAAAAATTAGGGGTATCGAGAGAATACATTAGCAGGATTGAGAGAGGAAGAGAGAATTTATCAATTTTAAAAATTTTGAATATTGCAAATTCTCTTGATTCCCATATAAATAATATTCTAAGATTTTAAAATGATTGTTCTGCGTATTTAATAACTTCGGGTTTAAGAGATAGAAATTTTGAAAGAAGATTTGTTTTGTCTATTGTTATAATTTCGATTGCCCTTCTTGATTGAATATTTGCCTCTTTTAAGCCAAAGCTGTCTTTTCCTCTGTATCCAGTCATTATTGTTAATTCAAAAAAGTCACTATTACTTTTTTCAATTTCGTCAATCTTTTTCATCACATCTCTTGTGATTGCGTTTTTTCTATCTTTTCTTCCTCTAATTTTTGCACTAGGAGTTTCCAACATTTCAAATAGGTGGTTCTTTACCTCTTGCGGAATTTTAGTCCCGAAAGTTGTGGCAGAATTATAATTGTTTCTGATTTCCATATAATTACTCCTTTGGTTTTATTAAATTTCTTGAAAAATTTTTGTTGCTATTAGGATGTTTTTTTGTAAACTTTTATTATGAAAAATTAAAAAATTGGCAAATATTGTTTTTTAGGTATTTTTTGTATATTGTAAAAGTAGCGAAAGGAAGTAACTGATATGGCTTGTGTTCAAAGAATAAGTCCACGCATTGATTTTACCAAATATGCAGCCAAAAAAGGCTTGAATGTTGCAACTATTCCATTGAAAGATAAATCAACTGTAAAAATTTTGTCAAACGATACAAAATTTGAAGAGTATTATTTAAAAAATGGGGAAGTTATTAATTCGATGAAAAAAGATTTGCCGAAGTTTGAAGATTTCAGCATCTTTGTTGCAGATAGATTAGCGAATATTCAAGAAAATGCTGTAAAAGGTATAAATGTTGTGGCAGAGTGGACTAAATCGTTAATGAAATAAAATGATAAAATAATAGAAATAAGGTTTTGATATTACTTCAAAGCCTTATTTTTTTAGCGTATAATTTATATAGAAGAGAAATTGTAAATTCAAAAAGGTGTAATTGTATGATTACGGATATGACGAGTGGAAACCCCTTAAAACATATAATTTTATTCTCTATTCCTCTTTTGATTGGGAATGTTTTTCAACAGTTATATAATATTGCAGATTTGGTAATTGTTGGTAGAACTCTTGGGGTGGAATCTTTTGCTGCTGTTGGTGCAGTTGCTCCATTGTTTTTCTTGATAACTTTTGTGATTGTCGGTTTGACTAACGGATTTGCTGTTGTAACTGGGCAAAGGTATGGAGCTAAAGATATTTCTGGTGTTAAAAATTCTGTTATTGTATCTATTATTTTGAGTTCAATTGTTACATTATTATTTACTGTTGTTTGTGTTTTTTTAATGAATCCTATTTTGCATTGGATGAATGTTCCCACAAATATTTATCACAATGCGTTTTGGTATATAGAAATTATTACAATTGGGTTGATTGCAACAACAATGTACAATATGCTTGCAAGTATCATTAGAGCTTTAGGAGATAGCAAAACTCCATTATATTTTTTGATAATTGCTTCAATTATCAATATTGTTCTTGCTTTGATTTTTATTCAATGTTTTCACATGGGAGTTCCGGGGTCTGCAATTGCAGTTATTCTTTCTCAAGGGATTTCTTTTTTATTATGCTTGTTATTTATCAAATATAAATTTCCGATTTTACATTTAGCAAAAGAGGATTTTGACTCTGTCAAAGGTAAAAAAGAATTTTGGGCATCTGCTTATGAACATTTGAGAGTAGGTGTTCCAATGGCTATTCAGTTTTCCATAATTGGTGTTGGTATTTTGATTATTCAAAGTGTATGCAATAGTTTTGGCTCAAATGTAATTGCGGCTCTTACTGCGGCATTGAGAATTGAACAAATTGCAACTCTTCCGATGATGTCTTTTGGGGTTGCATTAGCTGCTTATGTTGCTCAAAATTATGGTGCTAAAAAGTTCAAAAGAATTAGACTTGGGGTTATAAACACGTCAACTATCAATATTGTATTGAGTATTTTGATGGCATTTGTTATGCGATTGTGGGGAACTGATATTATCAGTGCTTTTATTGGTTCAGCGACAAAAAATATAATAAATATCGCTCATCAATATTTGTTAATTAGTACAATTTACTATTTCTTCTTAGGTCAGATATTTATTTATCGTAATGCTTTGCAAGGTATGGGCGAAACGGTATTCCCTCTTCTTGCTTGTACTGCAGAACTTGTGATGAGAGCATTTGCCGCAATTTATCTTGCGATAAAGTTTGGATATGTTGGAATATTTTATTCTGGTCCAATTGCGTGGATTAGTGCCTCTTCTGTTTTGTTCTTCGGTTATTTGTGGAGTATAAAACATATTATTTGGAAATTCCGTTATCAATTAAATATTCCTGTGGATGATGAAAATATTTAGTTGGGGTAGAATTAACTTTGGAGATAATGGTATGTATGACGAAATTTTTGATAGATTAAGTAAATCTGATTTTCGCAAAAAGTTTAAACTAAGCCCAAAGGATAGACTGTATTTAGAACAAAAGGGCTTTGATACAATTAGGAGCCATGCTGTAGATTTTATAGCAAAAAGAATTGCCCCTGCTGATATTCCAAATGACGGGAAACAAACTCCAATGAGGGGGCATCCTGTTTTTACTGCTCAGCATGCAACGGCGACTTGTTGCAGAGGTTGTATAAACAAGTGGCACAAGTTTCCTAAGGATGTTCAATTAACAAAAGAACAACAAAAATATCTAGTTGATTTAATTATGGAATGGATAAAAAGACAGGTGAATTAATTATGGATTATAAAACAAATGTTATGAGAATTTTAGATAAAGCAAAAATAAGTTATAACCATTATTCTTATGCTGATACAGATGCAATTAGTGGTGTTGAAGTTGCTAGTGTTTTAAATCAAAATCCTGCTCAAGTTTTTAAAAGTCTTGTGACTATTGGGAAATCAAAAGAACATTATGTTTTTATGATTCCTGTTGCAGAAGAACTAGATTTGAAAAAATCAGCTCACGCAGTTGGAGAAAAATCTGTGGAAATGATAAAACAAAAAGAACTTTTACCTTTAACAGGGTATATTCATGGCGGGTGTTCCCCTATTGGATTGAAAAAGCCTTTCCCTGTGGTGATTGATTCAACTGCCAAAAATTTTGATACAATAATTTTTAGTGCGGGTAAAATTGGTTACCAAGTAGAGGTAAATCCAGAAGATTTGAGTAAGATTTTGAAGAGTGTTCAATTTGATGATATTACTGCTTAAATTTTGTGACGGATGTTAAGAGTTTGCCCAAAGATTCTGGCATGGTATATTCTTTATAAAAAGAGAGGATGGGAGAAATTTATGGAAGGGAATAATAAACCAATTGTTCATTTGATTTCAAAGCCGAACAATATGTTAAAAACTATTTATACCGCTTGTAGAACTTGTTATAGTGCAGATAGTCCTATAAATATTTATGAAAATGCTGTTGATGAAGAAAAAATGTTGAAATTGATAAAACGAGTTGTTGGCTCTGGACATTATTCAACTATTGAGCATATTCAGGTAAGTTTTGCGATTTCAAATGTATCAAGAGCTTGTACGCATCAGCTTGTACGCCATAGACATATGTCTTTTTCTCAAAAATCTCAACGTTATGTAAAAGAAAAAGGTCAATTTGATTATATTATTCCTCCAACAATTGAAAAAAATCCTGAATTGAAAGAGAAATTTATTGAATTTATGGGTAAAATTTCTGATCAATATCAAGAATTTGTAGAGGCTGGAATTCCAGCAGAGGATGCTAGATTTGTTATGCCAAATGCAGCTGCAAGTTCTCTTGTGACAAGTTTGAATTTGAGAGAGTTAATTCACTTGGCAAATTTGAGATTGTGTACAAGAGCTCAATACGAAATTCGTTGTATGGTAAAATCAATGTGCGATGTTTTGATTGCGGAAGAACCTTGGTTAAAAGAATACTTAGTTCCAAAATGTGAAAGACTTGGCTTCTGTGATGAAGATAAGTCTTGTGGCAGAAAGATTACTAAAGCTGAATTGTTTGAAAGGGCTGGTAAATAATTCATGAAAGCACTGATTCAAAGGGTTAAGCGAGCTTCTGTCACTATTGAAAATGAATTGTATTCAAAAATTGGTGCAGGATTACTTGTATTTCTTGGCGTTGAAAAAGCAGATTCAGAGGAAAATGCAGATAAACTTGTTGATAAAATCTCAAAATTGAGGATTTTTGAAGACGAGAATGAAAAAATGAATAATTCAATAATGGATGTTTCTGGTGAAATGCTTGTTGTTTCTCAATTTACGCTTTGTGGAGATTGTAAAAAAGGAACTAGACCGAGTTTTGATGCCGCAGCAAAACCAGAAGATGCAGTAAGATTATATGAGTATTTTGTGGAGAAAGTTAAAAGTCTTAATATTCCATGTCAGACGGGTAAATTCCGTGCTATGATGGATGTTGAGCTTGTTAATGATGGACCTGTAACCTTCTTGGTAGAGAAGTAGTGACTATTGGGGCTTGCGTATATTCAAAATCCATGTTAGAATAGTGGTATAAGTTAGAATTTTTATTTGAAATCGATTTTGTATTGTGAGGATGTTACCTTAAATTTATTTTTTATTATGAGTTATTTTTTTATTATTAATTAAGAGGCTTTTAAATTATGTATGTAAACAAGTGCATTAAGTGCGGTCGCGAGTTTGAAACAAAGAACCCTAAAAGAGTAATCTGCCCTGATTGCTTATATCCAGATAAAAAGATGATGGTTAATTCTTCTGAATCTGGGGATAGTCCAGCTACTTCTCAACCAGCGGAACAAACCCCAAGTTATTCAACTGAAGAAAAACCTCAATTCTATAATAGTTATTCATCTGGGGGAGATGATAACCAAAGACCATATAACAGGCCTCAAAGACCTTATAACAACCGTCCTCAACAAGGTGGTTATAATAACAATTACAACCGTCAAGGTGGTTATAACAGAGATAACAGACAAGGCGGATATAATAATAACTACAATCGCCAAGGCGGTTATAGCAGGGATAACAACCGTCAAGGTGGATATAACAGAGATAATAGACAGGGTGGTTACAATAATAACTACAATAACCGTCAAGGCGGTTATAACAATAACAGAGCTGGAGGTTATCAACAACGCAGACCTCAGGGGCAAAACAGATTTAATAATAACAGACGTCCAATGAACAACCGCAACAAAGCTCCTAAGCAGTTGCTTGTAAGTAAGGAACAATTGGAACAAATTGAATTGCTATATAAGTTGATGTTGCCTCTTCCAAACCCTGATGCACACGAAGTTATTGGTGAAAAAATTGGTTTGGAACCAAGAAAAGTATTTTTCGGTATCAATCTAGTAAGACAAAAAATGATGCTTCCTAAATTGCCGTTCCCTAAACGTAAATTGGCAATTACTCCAGATCAATTAAATGCTATTAAAATGCTATACGAACCATTGTTGCCATTACCTCCAATTGGTTGCCACAAAATTATTGCAGCTCAATTAAAAATGGATGAATGGCGTGTTCACGTTGGTATTGGTTTGGTTAGAGCACAAATGGGTCTTGAAAGATGGAACCAAGATAGACCAGATGCTCCTGAAGAGTTTAAAAACCAAAAAGCAGAAGAAAAATCTGAAAAAGCTGAAAAGCCTAAATCAACTCGAAAGAAAAAAACAGAAACTCCTGTTGAAGAAGTAGCAGAAGCTCCAGCAACAGAAGAAGCAGTTGAGGTTGAAGAAGCTCCAAAGAAAAGACGTGGCAGACCTAAAAAGGTTGAAGCAGAACCTTCGGAAGAATAATGATGACCAAATATATTTCAGTTGGTAAGATTGTTAATTTCCATGGTATTAAGGGTGAAGCTAGAGTTGGTTATTCTAAGAATCAACAAGAGTTTTTTCTGTCTTTGAAATCCGTATTTGTCAAAACTGGCAATGAATATCGAGAATTAAATATCGATTCTGTTCGTCAAAATAAGAATTTTTTAATTGTGAAATTTGAAGGAATTGATTCTATCAACGATATTATTCCATTGAAAGGTTGTTTACTTTTCGTGGAAGAGGATGTTGTTCGTGAAAATCTTGATGAGGATGAATTTCTTATAGATGAGCTTGTTGGTTTGAGTGTTTTTGATAACGAGAATGGCAAAAATTTGGGGTTTGTAATTGGTGTTTCAAATAACGGGGCAAGTGATTTGATTTCAGTTAAGACAAATTCAAAAAAAATCTCTCTAATTCCCTTTGTAAAAGCGATTGTTCCCGTTGTCGATATTAAAAACAAAAAAATCATGATAAATAATATCGAAGGGTTGTTGGAATGATTTTTGATGTTTTGACATTGTTTCCAGAAATTATACAATCCTATTGCGATGTAAGTATTATGAAAAGAGCAAAAGAGGGTGGTGTCTTTTCTGTTAATGCTGTAAATCCACGAGATTTTACTATTGATAAGCATAAAAAGGTTGATGATACCCCTTATGGTGGTGGAGCTGGTATGGTTTTAGCTCCTCAACCTTATGTTGATGCTTACGATAGTATTGAAAAATTAGAAAACTCAATAACTGTGATGTTATCTCCTCAAGGTGAACCATTAAGTGAACAATTGGTTTTAGACTTGGCAAAGTATGACCAAATTATTATGTTGTGCGGTCATTATGAAGGTTTTGACGAAAGAATTCGAGAAATTATTAAACCTAAAGAAATTTCTATCGGGGATTTTGTGCTTACTGGAGGGGAGCTTCCTTCCTTGTGTTTGATTGACGCCGTTAGTCGAAAATTGAATGGTACATTAGGGAAAATTGAATCTGCGGAAGAGGATAGTTTTTCAAATGGATTACTTGAATATCCTCAATATACAAAACCTAGAGATTTTAGAGGCTACAAAGTTCCAGAAGTTTTACTCAATGGCAATCACAAAGAAATAAATGAGTTTAGGCTTAAACAACAAATAGAGCGAACAAAAACTCGTCGCCCTGATTTGTATGAAAAATATTTAAAAAATAAAAAATAGTTTATTTAAATGTTCCGCCTGGAGTACCCCAGCCAAAGAAGTTTTTAACAAATTCGTAACCAGCGTAAATTCCTAAGCCCCCGGCGCAAATTTTGCTAGGTAATCCTTTGGTGAATACTGCACCCAAGCCGAGTCCAAATGGGACAATATGGGAAACTAGCATTGATGTAAACCCTTTAACGTACCCAACACCTTCATTAATGAATCTTTTCCATCCACAATCCAATTCCATTTCATATGAGGCGTCTTTGATTCCTTCTTGGATTTTACTCATGTTGGTTGAGTACATAGAATTGTTTAAATAATAACCCGTACTTGCAGCATCTTTTTCACTTGAGTATAAATCGGCCTGAATTTTTCCAAGATAATGAGCATCGTATGCAACAGCTCCAAGAGCTGCTATCCCAATACCTTTTGTTGCCCATTTCGCAGGGTTTTTAGGTAAAATTTTTCTTACTATATTTCCTACTTTCATAACCTGTTACGCCTTATTTTTTAATACTGCTTTTTGTTTCTTCTTTTTTTGTTTCAGTTTTTTCTTTTTTTGCTGGTTTATCTTTTACAGGAACTTCTTTTTCGACTTGTTTTCCTGACATTTGAAGTAGTATTTTACTTGCATCGGCTGCATCCATTCCATAATGTGCTTGATCGTTTTGCATTCTTGTCAATAGATTAACTGTAAAGTCATCACCTGTTACAATTCTTCCTTGTAGGGCTGCCATTGCAAGAACTCGGATTTCTTCTGATGGGTCTTGTAACATTTTATTGATGAGTGCAGTTAACGCTTTGTCGTCTTTTCTTGTTTCGTCTTCTTCTAGTCTAGCGTAAACTTCTTTTGCTGCGGATAACCTAATATCTTTTTCTTGGCTATTTAAGTAATTTTCCAAGTTTCTGATATAATCATCTGTCAATTGGACAATTTTTTTCTTTTCTGTTTTTTTGCTATCTTTAGATTCTGTTTCTGAAGTTGTTTTTGCTTGGACATTATTTCCATTGTTTTCAGTCGCTCCAGCTTGTCCTCCCATTGGGTTTGTATAATAATTTGAAGGATAACAAGGTGCATTTACGTTATAAGTTGGAGGTGTTGCTCCTGGTGGAGTTACTGATGGATTGAAGATTTGGATATTGACTCCAGACATAGATGCAGGAACTTGTACATTCTGTGGTTGTTGTACTTGTGATGGAGTTGCTCCTTGATTTTGTACAGTTTGAGCTTGTTGTACTTGAGCTTGAGTCTGCGGTACATAATAATTTTGAGGATATGAATATTGAACAGGTGTTTGTGCAGGTTGTTGAGGTTGCTGCACTTGTGTTGTTGGAGCTGCACAATTATTGTAATTGCAGTTATACTTTACCTGTTGTGGAATATTCTGTTGCTGTACGTTTTGACTCGTAACTTGCATAATACAATTGTCCTATTTTCTACACCTAATATAATAAAGTATTTGCCTTGAAGAAATTTGCTTTTTTATTAAGGAATGTAAACTTCTTATTTTAAAAAGAAAGCACATCCTAATTTTTTTTAGAATGTGCTTTTCTTTGTTTTTAATTATGATTATATATTTAGCAGAAACCTAACTTTTCTAGTTTTGACTTGTAGAAACCAACATTGATATTAAGTTTTTCTCCTATGTTTAGTAGTAGTTTGATAAATTTAATATCTTTATCTCTTGGTTCTTTTTCGTTGTTTTCTAAAATATCACCGATTCTATGATAGATTTTGTTATAATAAACATTTTGAGCTTCTGAAATATCAATTTGAAGGTCAAGTTTTTCTACGATTTCAAAGAGTTCTATAATAGTATCTGCTTGTTGGATTTCAAAACTCTTAGTTAATCGATTTAGGTTTGTAATAATTCTTTTTGCAAAGTTTTTGTTAGATGGAGTTTTATCAATTGCGATATTCATCCTCTTTGCTTCAAAGTTAATATCTTTGATTTGTTGGATTATAGGAGTTTCAACAAATCCGTCACTACCTGCTAATAAGTCATTGTATCTATGGCTTAATGCGTATTCCGCAGAAATTTTGAATTCTTTTGGAATTTCTAGTCCAAGATTCTGCATATGATAGATTGAACCTTTTCCTTGGTCATACATTTCTTTGTATGTATTTCCAAATTTTTCAAGCTGGTCTTTTAGAAGAATTTGCAAAATTTTCTTTCTTTCTTCGATAAAAATATCTTTCAATGTGAAATATTCTTTTCCGAATTTTTCATCAAGAGTTCTAATAATTTCAGTTATTGGATTAAGTGCAAATGTTTTTATTAGAGTTGCTTGTAGTTCGTTAAATTCTGCATCGTTTGAAAATTCTTTTATTGCACAGTGGAAATCTCCTCCAGCGTATTGCATTAGAGCAAACATCAAGTCTGCTTTTTGTAATGTTACTTTTGAACTTATTTCAATATGACCTACAAGGAAATTAGAGCTTCCTTTTTGTACTTTTTGGTAACTATGGCGTTTAACTGTGTAGCAATAAACATCTTCTTCGTCTTCAAAATCTTGATACAATGAAGAAATTGCCCACAAACAAGCGATTTGTTTTGCTGTTACAACAGATGGTTTTACAAAACGCTCGTAAATATCTTTTCCTGTCCCGAATTCAGCAATGTTACTTTTTGCTTGGGATAGAATGTCTTTGAAATGAGTTTCAAAGTCTTCGTTTGTGAATCTTGCAACGAGTTGCATTGCTCTTGCTGCATATTTCATAATTTGAACAGTTTCAATCCCCGAAATTTCTGAGAAGAACCATCCGCAACTTGTGTACATCAACATTGCTTGTCGTTGAATTTCAAGAAGTTCCATACCTTTAACCTTTTGTTCTTCGGTTAGGTCTGGTTTAAAGTTTTCTTTTTGAAATTTTCTTATTGTTATGTAGTTTCTATCCAAAATTACGTCAATATATTTGTTTCTGATAGTCCAAGGATTATCGTTGAAATATTTTGGTCCTTCTGCTTCAAATACTTTTGCAAGTTCATCACGAAGGTAATCAAGTGCATTTCTTAGAGGTTCTCTCCATTTTTGATTCCATCCAGGGTGTCCGCCAGTTGAACATCCACAATCTTCTTTCCATCTGCCAACGCCGTGGAAACAGCTCCAAGAAGAGGCTTGTTTAATATCAACTTCATAGTCGCTTTCGTACTTGTCTAGATACTCTGCGTAGTTTGTGATTTTAAAACCTTCATCTTCTGCTTTGATTTTTAAAACGTATGATAGTGCCATATCTCCGAATTTTGTATGGTGTCCGTAGCTTTCGCCATCAGTTGCAATGTTAACTAATTGAGGATAATTTCTTGTTTCAGAAACACCTTCTTTTAATCTCTTGATAAATCTGTTGCCATCTTTTAGTAATTCGTCAAAAGCAACTGATCTTGAGATAGCACCATCATAGAAGAATAAATCTATTGATTTTTTTGAATCGCATTTAAGGGTGTATTTGTAAGATCTTGCAGGGTCAATATTTCCCCAGCTTACATCTTGCCATTCTTTATCGCCAGTTTTTCTTATTTTTAGAGCTTGGTATGGTGAAAGAATAGTAAATTTTATGCCATTATCTACAAGAACTTTTAATGTCGCATCGTCAACAGCTGTTTCTGCAAGCCAGATTCCCTCTGGTTTTCTCCCGAAACGATATTCAAAATCACGGATTCCCCATTTAACTTGGGTTTCTTTGTCATGAGCATTTGCAAGTGGCATAATCATATGGTTATATACTTGAGCAAGTGCGTTGCCGTGTCCAGAGTGTTCTGAAATGCTGTCAATATCTGCTTTAATAATTCTTTCATATGTAAGAGGTGCAAATTCTTCCATCCAAGAAAGCAAAGTTGGGCCGAAGTTGAAGCTCATGTATTGGTAGTTGTTTACAATATCGAGAATTTGGTTTTTGTTATCCACAATTCTTGATACAGAGTTTGGATTGTAACATTCTTTGCAGATTCTTTCATTCCAATCGTGGAAAGGTAATGCACTATCCTGCAACTCAATAGCTTCAAGCCATGGGTTTTCTCTTGGCGGTTGGTAAAAATGACCGTGTATTGTTAAAAATTTTTCTGTTGTACTCTTTTCCATAATTTTATTCCATCTTTTGTTTTGTTATCTAGTTCTCAGCAGATTCTTTTTTAGGCTTTTTTACAGTTAGGACTTTGAAAGAATCAACGTCCATCCAAGGGTCGCCTAGTGCTGTTGAGAAAACTTTTCCAGTGAATTCAATTTCATCTCCAGCATCAAGGTCAATGTTTTTTTCAGCAACTTCTTTTTTTAGGAAAATTTTAAGTTCTGAAAGTGGGATGTCGTGGTTAGAAGTATCCGGTCTTTGGATAAGGAATGAGATATATTTTTCAGAAGATCTCATTGCTGGAGAATAATCAAGACCTAAAGTTGAAAACTTGTCGAATTTTGCTTTGATTTTAATATTTCTTCTCAAATATCTGTAAGGATTTGCAACAACGTCAAGTGGATTAACTGAAACATATTCAATTGGAGCTTGTTGTTGAGGAACGACAGCTCTTACAATTGTTGGGGTTGGAGTTTGCGAACAAACCTTATTTATAGTTAGCCCTGAGCCAATAGAAATTAACAGTGCTAAAGTAATTATCTTTAAATTTTTCATTTTTACCCTCTTACTTAAACTTTTAACACCTATATTTTAGCACATAATTTAAATAAAATAAACTGCCGTCTTTTGTATATGTGGATAATATTTCTTAATTTAATACATTGAATTATTAATTAAAAAGTATTATAATATGAATATAAAAAATAAAATACATTTCCTGATGGATGAATACTCATAATGTGAAGATATAAAATATGAGTGATATATTTAAAAAGATTTTAAATATGTGGAACTTATAAACGCATGGAGCAATCGAGATGAGAAAGAATGTTTCAAAAACAACTACTAAGTGTAATGCAATAAAGGTTCTATCAGTGGCTTTGTTGGCTGGGTTATCTGTTATTGGTTCAAATCCTGCTAGTGCTGATTCAACATATTCAACATTAAATGATGCCTTGGTCGATGCAACTACCCCGAGAAGTTACACTGTATCACAAGAAGGTGAAACTTTGTCCCAAAATCAAGATACGGTTGCGGCTGGTGATTTAAAGATTTCTGGTGTAAGTTCAGAAAATCCATCTGTTTTAGATGCTTCAGGTTCAAGTATTTTTAATATTGCAAATGAAACTAATTTAATATTAAAAGATTTAGATATTAAAAATGCACTATCAAATACTAATGGTGCTGTTCTAAATATTACAAATTCTAATGCTACTGCCGAAATCACTAATGTAAATTTCTCAAATAATAAAATATCTGCTACTAGTAGTGATAAAGGTGGCGGGGGTATTTATAATGACGGAGGTCATATAACTACTATTACTGGTGATTTTACGGATAATAGTGTTACTAGTACGTTGGCAAGTTATGGTGGTGCAATATATAATAAAACTGGAACAATAGATTCTATAAAGGGTAATTTTAAAAATAACTATGCTACTGGTCCAACATCTGCTACCAATTCGGGAGGGGGTGCAATTGCTAATGAAGAGGGAACAATCAATAAGATTGAGGGAGTATTTGAGGGTAACTCCACCCAAAGAGACGGTGGGGCAATAGCAAATGGTGGTTACATTGGAGAAATTAATGCTCAATTTCTAAATAATAGTGCGATTTCTACTTCTATGGCTTTTGCTGGAGGTGGAGCTATCTCAAATATTATAGGGACAATTGATAAAATATCCGGATTATTTAAAGGAAATTTGGTATCTAAGAATGCTGTTCATACTAACTATGTTGATATTGCTGGAGCTGCAATTGATAATTCTGGTGTGATAAATTCTATCACGGCTGATTTTATAGAAAATAAAATAATTAATGAAAAAACTAGTGCTTCGGTATATGGCGGAGTTATTTACAATAGAACAGCAACTATAGGTGATATAAAAGGTAATTTTAGAGATAACTCTGCTATTTCAGGCGGTGAGGTATATGGAGGTGTCATTACAAACTGGGATGATGCAACTATTAGAAGTGTAACCGGAGATTTTACCGGTAATTCTTCAATTGCTTCTAGTCGAGTTGTTGGTGGCTCTATTTTAAATTCTGGGGAAATGAATTCTATTGTTGGTAATTTGACAAATAATTATGCAAAAAGTGGAGATGGTCTGAATGGAGGTGTTATTTATAACGATGGAACGATAAAAAATCTGCAGGGCAACTTTAGTAATAACTCTTCTGTTTCGGGCTCTTGGTTAAATGGTGCTATTGTATCAAATCATGGAACAATTGAATCGATGTCCGGTATTATTTCTAATAACTATTCAAAAGCAGGAACATACAATTATGGAACGATATTTTTCAATAACGGTAATATTCAAGATTTAAATGTATCATTTTTAAATAATACCGGTATTGGAGACGGGACATATGCTATGGGTGTTTTAACAAATTATTCTGGCGGGAATATAACATCTATAAATGGAGATTTTATTGGCAATATATTGAAATCTAATACTTATGCCAGTGCTACAGGAATTTCCAACACTGGAACAATTGGAAATGTTGTAGGAAATTTTATTTCTAATTCAGTAACGGCAAATACAAATGTTAATGGAGGTGTTATATATAACAATGGAACTATAAAAGGCATAAATGGTAATTTTGCAAATAATAGTTCTATTGCTGGTGCTTCAATCAATGGTTCTGTGATTTCAAATGCGGGAACAATAGATTCAGTGTTGGGAGTTATTTCTAATAACTATTCAAAAGCTGGAACGTTAAATTACGGAACAATGCTCTTTAATAAAGGAAAAATTAACGAATTAAATACTTCATTTTTGAATAATACAAGTGTTGCTGAAACTTACTCCGCAGGAACAATTGTTAATCATACTAACGGTAATATTGGTTCAATAAAGGGTGATTTTATTGGAAACAAAAATTGTGGTGTCTCAGGTTATGCTGCAGCTGCTGGAGTTAACAATAGAAGTACTATTGGAGAGATTAAGGGTAATTTTATTAGTAATTCTGCTCAGTCCGATTCAGCAAATGCTATAGCAGGTGCAATATGGAATCAATCTGGTTCCATTGGCTCTATTACTGGTAATTTTGTTAATAATTCTGCTCTTGCAAAAACCTTTGCATTTGGTGGAGCATTGGACAATCAAGGAACTATCGGTAGTATTTCTGGTAGTTTTATTGGTAATAGTGCAAAAACATCTTCAGATTCTCAATTGGCGTTTGGTGGTGCTGTTTATTCTCTCCATACGGATTTGAATTTTGTTGCTGATAATACAACTAACATTTTTAGCGGTAACTATACAGAAGATAGTCGAGGAAAATTAAACAACGCAATTTTTGTAAGAACAAACAAGATTGCCTCTTCAACCGGAGAAGAAACTTTTTATAATCCAACGGTTACATTTAATGCCAAAAATAATGGGCAATTTGTTATAGATGATACTATCGATGGTGGTGAAATTAATAGTGATTATACAGAAGTAAAAAGAAATCATCAGTATAATATCAAATTGACAGGTGATAAATCAGGGAAGATAACCATTAACAACAATATTTATAATGCTAATATCTCACAATTAAGTGTAACAAGTTTTGTTAACGATGCTTCTCAATTGAACTATGGTAATAGTTTGGCTATGGGTAGCGGGGTTATGAATATTAATCACCTTGGCTTAAGTCCATTGAACTTGAAGAGTTTTTCAAATAGTGGAACAATTAACCTTAATTCTGTTGATATAAATCCTGCCACGGAAACAATGGGTAGAATAACCGCAGATAGTTATGGTTCTCAAACAGGTACAATTAACGTTAATGGTTTAAATGTTTTGGCTGACCCAAATCCAGATAAACTTCAAACAAATGTTCTTTTTGCGGATAGTGCATTTGCTAACACAGTAAAGTATAACGGCACAAAAGAATATGTTGGCAAAATTTATAAATATTCTGTTGGATATTCTCCAAGCTCTGGTGAATTTCAATTTGTTCGTGGCGGAGGTTCAAGTGGTGGAACATCAGCTTTTAACCCGTCAATATTGAATACCTCTGTTAATTCCCAAGCCGGAACAAATGCGACTGTTAATGAAACTTTTAAGTATGTATTTGAACACGCAGATGCATTCACTCAATTGCCTTCAGTGGAGAGGTTTGCAAAAATTAATGAAAATAAATATGCTTTGAGTACTGATTTTAACTCAAATTTACCAAGTATTTCATCTGAGTTTAATAACAAGGCTGGTTGGTTCAGACCTTATGTAACTTTTGAAAAGATGAATTTGAGAAATGCAAGTGCTGTAAATGCCACAACTTATGGTTCTTTAGTTGGTTTTGATAGCGATTTCCAAACATTGAAACATGGTTGGACTGGTGTTACTACCGGTTATATTGGATATACAGGTTCTCAATTGAGATATTCTGGATCTGATACAACTATGAATGGTGGTTTACTTGGTTTGACTCAAACTTTTTATAAAGGAAATTTTTGGACTGCGTTGACTGCGACTACTGGTGCGAGTGCAGCCCAGTCAACAACAATGTATGGAAAAGAGGATTTTACAACTCTATTTGCAGGAATTGGTTCTAAGACAGGTTATAATTTTGAATTCAAAGAAGGAAAATATATTGTTCAGCCGATATGGTTTATGAGTTATACGATGGGAAAAACATTTGATTATACAAATGCTGCAGGAGTTAGAATTGATTCCTCTCCAATGCACTCTATTATGTTAAATCCTAGTGTAAGATTTATTACTAATACAAGAAGTGGTTGGCAACCATACGCAAGTGTTGGTATGGTATGGAATGCAATGAGCGAATCAAATGTTAAGGCTGATGGGATTAGATTGCCTGAAAC
>ERZ1673740.1458-NODE-1458-length-17545-cov-5.368839_pt1 | contig 17545 bp, 8 predicted proteins | sample MGYA00580221_ERZ1673740 | MGnify/ENA primary metagenome ERZ1673740 (study PRJEB41218, sample SAMN15661786) | gut metagenome | host: Homo sapiens | place: Canada: London | collected 2015-08-20/2019-03-30 | study: EMG produced TPA metagenomics assembly of...
TATTAACTCCCTGTTGATAAAGTGCAAAGTTAAAAACTTTATGGATATAAACAGGCAGATAAGTGCTGAAAAATATGTTGATGTCTGCATAGAAAGTTTCGTCTTTGTTTTTTGGAATGTTCATAATGAAGGCCCCTTATACCTTCTTTTGAATAATGCAAGAATTATTTTTCAAATTCTTTCCCGATTGTTTTGACAGGTTTTAAACCGTTATCAACACCTCTGTTAACAGAAAAGAACTACCTTTGCAACCGAAACGTAATAAATGAACAACGTATGCGAAAACTGAAAATAACAGAGCTGAACCGTATCAGTGCCGAAGAGTTTAAACAGGCAGAAAAACTGCCTTTGGTGGTAGTGCTGGATGATATTCGTAGCCTGCATAATATAGGTTCGGTATTCCGCACGTCGGATGCTTTCCGTATCGAGTGTATCTATCTGTGTGGAATAACGGCTACTCCTCCCCACCCCGAAATGCATAAGACGGCTTTGGGCGCAGAGTTCACTGTTGACTGGAAGTATGTTAATAACGCTGTTGATGCTGTTGATAACCTCCGTAAAGAAGGATATATTGTTTATTCGATAGAACAGGCGGAAGGCAGCATTATGCTGGATCGACTCGAACTGGACAAGACGAAGAAGTACGCTATCGTAATGGGAAATGAAGTGAAAGGGGTGCAACAGGAAGTGATTGATCATTCGGATGGTTGTATCGAGATTCCCCAATATGGTACCAAGCATTCTCTGAACGTGTCTGTAACAACGGGCATTGTCATCTGGGATTTGTTCAAAAAGCTGCGTTGACGGTGTAAAATCAGTCGGTTAATAATTAGTTAATAAGTGGTTGATATCATAGTTAACTTGCTATTAACCAACTATTTTTTTTCTGTTCATAATTATGTGGGATAATAAGAGAGTATTGTAGCAACTTACTCTTGGTTGAGTCTGATTGATTCAGTGTTTATTAACCATCCTGTTTCAAGCTGTTATCAGATGGCATCACAGCTATTAATAGCTGACTTCTCAACTGTTAATACTTGTCATGCAGACTATTAACACCTGACAAGTCAACTGTTAATACCCTAGAAGTCAGATAAAGTGGGGTAATTTTCTTATGGTGATAGTGGAATTGGATTTAATAGAAATATGACGGTTAATAAGGACGTTGATAACCTTATGACAAGGTGAATCAGATTTGTCCGTTCTCTACCAGCAGCACAACTCTTTCCGTCAGTTTATCTTCTCCCAACGGATCATATTCCTTTTTCAGACTGGCACCGAACAGTGCGGCAAACGTTTGATAGAATCCTGCTTTGAAAGGTCCCATAAAAGCTTTCACCAGTTCATAACTGGTGGAATTACTTTGGCGGTCTATCAATTTAATCAAGAGTTTGCCTTGTGTAAAAGAGAGTTTCTTCATCCGTGCGGTATATTGTTCCTTCAGTCCTTTTTCCACCCGTTTGAGATGTTTTTGGCGAGCCTTCTCGTTGGGTAATGTCTGAAGATACTCGTAAGTTTCAATAATAGCCTGGTTAATTTCTTTGGAGATAGGATATACCTTCTTTACGTTACGTACTAGGCGGTAGTATTCTAGCCGTTCTTTTTCGTTTTTGAATTTTAGCGGGCGGAAGATATAAACAGTCCTTAACTGGACACATGGAATGGTATCTCCGTTGTAGATACACATTGGAACCAAGTATCCGTTGATGCTTTGCTTGTCCTGTGCCTGCATCTTCGATGAACAGACCATAGCAAACGCCATCATTATTACTATGTTAAGTCTCCTTTTCACGTTACAAAAATAGAATTAAAATTTTATTATTCAGACATTTCTTTTAGACGTTAACCTATTTAAAGTATCTTTGCGCCCTTGTCTGTAAAAACGCAAGGTGTAAACAAATAATTTATTGATGAAAACTACTCAACTATTTCGGTTGATAAGTATTATAAACAGCCTGTTCATTATTCCTGCTTGTAGTGCTCAAAACCCTTCTCAAAGTCTTATAGAAGATATTTTTGAAGATTTATCTGTTAATAATAGTGTTGATAATGCTGTTAATGAACCCAATTGGGAGAATGAACTGGAAGAACTGTCCGTCCGCCTTCACGAACCTGTAGATTTAAACCGGGCTACCCGTCAACAACTGGAACAATTTCCTTTTCTCAGTGATATTCAGATTGAACATCTGCTAGCCTATATATACGTGCATGGGCAGATGAAAACTCTTTATGAACTTCAGTTGATAGAGGATATGGACAGGCAGACTATTCAGTATCTATTGCCTTTCGTATGTATCAAAGCTATTAACAATGAGTCGTCTTTTCGGTGGAAAACTATGTTGAAAAGCGCAATGAAGTATGGAAAGAATGAAGTGATAACTCGCATAGATATACCGTTTTACAAGCGAAAAGGTTATGAACATACCTATTTGGGACCTTCTGTTTATAACTCTGTTAAGTATGCTTTCCGTTATCGCGACCAGCTCTATGCAGGTTTCGTTGCGGAGAAGGATGCCGGAGAACCTTTCTTTGCTCTGCACAATCGTCAAGGGTATGATTATTATTCTTTTTATCTCTTACTCAAAGATTGTGGGCGGTTAAAAACATTGGCTGTTGGTAACTATCGGTTAAGTTTCGGACAGGGATTGGTGATCAGCACGGATTACTTACTGGGAAAGACCGTATATGCTTCTTCTTTCAACACCCGCAGCGGAGGAATCAGGAAACATTCTTCTACTGACGAAACTAATTATTTTCGGGGAGCGGCGGCAACCTTAAGCATTACAAAGCAATGGAGTATATCCGGCTTTTACTCACACCGTTCGCTGGACGGTGTGCTGACCGATGGCGAAATAACTTCTATCTACAAAACCGGACTACACCGCAGTCAGAAAGAAGCCGATAAGAAGAACGTATTCACCATGCAGCTGACTGGTGGAAACATGAGTTATCAACAGAATCGTATCCGGCTGGGTATCACCGGTATTTACTATGTTTTCAACCGACCTTATGAACCGCAATTAACAGGTTATTCCCAATACAACATTCATGGAAATCAGTTCTACAATTTAGGAATAGACTATGCTTACCGCTGGCATCGCTTTTCTTTCCAAGGAGAGACGGCTATGGGAAAACAAGGCAGTGCTACTTTGAACCGTCTTCAGTATTCACCGGTGGAAGGAACTCAGTTGATGATCGTACAACGATACTACTCATATAATTATTGGACTATGTTCGCCCATTCTTTTGGAGAAGGAAGTGCGGTTCAAAACGAACAGGGATATTATTTGGGGATGGAAACTTCCCCTTTCCGCCATTGGCACATCCTTGCTTCCTTCGATCTGTTTTCTTTCCCGTGGAAGAAATACCGGATCAGTAAACCTTCCCGAGGTATGGACGGATTGCTTCAGGCTACGTTTACTCCGCACAGTAATCTGACAATGTACTTGAAATATCGTTATAAACAGAAAGAGCGTGACTTGACAGGTAGCAAAGAAAACCTAACGCTTCCTATTTTTCATCACCAACTTCGATATCGTTTGAACTATTTTTATGGAGATGTGTTTAGCTGTCGTACAACTTTAGATTACAACCATTTTCATTCTCAAGACAGGGCTGCTAGTAAAGGATATCAAGTTACACAAATGATGTCCTCCCAACTGCCTTGGACCAGGCTGTTTGCTGACGTTCAAGGCAGTTATTTTTCTACAGACGACTATGATTCGCGGGTATATGTATCAGAAAAGGGATTGCTTTATACATTTTACACTCCTTCCTTTCAAGGCCGTGGATTTCGCTGTGCTGTTCGTCTGAGATATGAACCGAATGAACATTGGATGTTTATAACTAAATTCGGAGAAACCGTTTATCTCGACCGGAATGAAATAGGTTCCGGCAATGATTTAATCCTTGGAAATAAAAAAGCTGACGTACAAATGCAACTCCGTATTAAGTTTTAAAGTATCTTTGCCTCTGGATATTATGAAATAGTAAATGATAAAATAATGTGAGTTTGATGTGATAAACGTTCGTATTGATATTGAACTCATATTAAAACAATTAATAAAAAGATGACTATTATTTTTCCTTCACCCATCTTCGGCCCTGTTCATTCCCGCCGCTTGGGTGTATCTTTGGGAATCAACTTATTGCCGGAAGACGGCAAAGTCTGCTCGTTCGACTGCATTTATTGTGAATGCGGCTTCAATGCCGACCATCGTCCGAAGAAGCATCTGCCCACTCGTGAAGAAGTGCGCATCGCCCTGAAAGAAAAGCTGAAAGATATGCAGAAGAACGGTCCCGCCCCTGATGTACTCACATTTGCCGGAAACGGTGAACCGACTGCCCACCCTCATTTTCCGGAAATCATAGAAGATACACTGGCACTTCGTGACCACTATTTCCCGAATGCAAAAGTAAGTGTATTGAGCAATTCTACCTTCATTGACCGTCCTGCAGTATTCGATGCATTGAACAAGATAGATAATAATATCCTGAAGCTGGATACGGTGAACGAAGAATACATTCATCTCCTGGATCGTCCCAACGGGAAATATTCCGTAAGGAAGATCATCGAAAAGATGAAAGAATTCAAAGGAAATTGTATTATTCAGACTATGTTTCTGAAAGGTAGTTACCTTGGAAAAGATATGAATAATACATCCGATGAGTTTGTGCTCCCGTGGCTGGAAGCAGTCAAGGAGATCGCTCCCAGTCAAGTGATGATCTATACGATTGACAGGGAGACTCCCGACCATGACCTGCAGAAAGCCACTCATGAAGAACTGGACCGGATTGTAGAATTGATAAAGCGAACGGGAATTCCGGCAACAGCGTCCTATTGATGGATAAGTGAATTATGCTATTTGTTGTACAAGATATCGGATTAGATTTAAAAAATAAGGTGACACGCTATTGACCTCCGCTTATCCCTATGGGATTTGTGAATAAATAATAATAAAACAGCTTCTGATTTAGGGTAACCCAAAGATGAAGTGTATTTATTACCAAACGAGTAATTTTACAATCTGACATTAACAGTCTTAATTTCTAATACCAAATAAATAAAAACATGAAAAAAGAAACCCCCATCTCTTTACGACATCTCAGGCGTATTACCGCCATTTTATTCTTATGTCCGATTTCCCTTTCTTCCATACAGGCATCCGCAGCATCGGATCAGAGTGACGTTTCTTCGGCATCCGTCCATCAGGAACAGACTTTGGGAATCCTTCGTGCAGAAAAAATAAACCCGACGACGGTTGATGTACTGTTTGCGAACCAGCAACGGATGACTATCGACTTTTACGGAGAGAATATTTTCCGTGTCTTTCAGGACAATTCCGGAGGCATTATCCGTGACCCCGAAGCGAAACCTGAAGCACAGATACTTGTAGACCAGCCTCGACGCAAGGTTTCCGGACTGTCAGTGGACGAGAAAGAGGGTTATATAACCCTCACTACCGCCCAAGTACGGATTGAACTGAATAAGCAGACCGGACTGATGAAAGTCTTTAATCCATTGACCGGCAAATGTGTGATCGAAGAAGTCGCTCCGGTGGTATTCGGTCCTAAAGAAGTGACCGTAACCTTGAAGGAGAATCCCGAAGAATACTTCTACGGAGGCGGTGTGCAAAACGGACGTTTTTCTCATAAAGGCAAAGTCATTGCCATCGAAAATCAGAATAGCTGGACGGATGGCGGAGTGGCCTCCCCTGCCCCTTTCTACTGGTCTACCAATGGTTACGGAATGATGTGGTACACTTTCCGGAAAGGTGAATACGACTTTGGAGCAACAGAGAAAAACACAGTGAAACTGTCTCACAATTCTTCTTACCTTGATATTTTCTATATGGTCAACGACGGAGCCGTTTCCCTGTTGAATGATTTCTATCAGTTGACGGGAAACCCCGTTTTGTTGCCCAAATTCGGTTTTTACGAAGGACATCTCAATGCCTACAACCGTGACTACTGGAAGGAAGACGAGAAAGGAATCCTCTTTGAAGACGGAAAGCGATATAAAGAAAGCCAGAAAGACAATGGCGGCATCAAGGAGTCTCTGAATGGCGAAAAGAACAATTATCAGTTCTCGGCACGTGCCGTTATCGACCGTTACAAGAATCATGATATGCCTCTCGGATGGTTACTGCCGAACGACGGTTACGGAGCCGGATACGGACAGACGGAAACGTTGGACGGCAACATCGCCAATCTGAAAAGTCTGGGAGAATATGCCCGCAAGAACGGAGTGGAAATAGGACTCTGGACACAGTCGGACCTGCACCCGAAGGAAGGTGTAAGCGCCTTATTGCAACGTGACATCGTGAAAGAAGTCCGTGATGCCGGTGTGCGTGTACTCAAAACTGACGTGGCATGGGTAGGAGCCGGCTATTCCTTCGGATTGAACGGAGTGGCGGACGTAGGACATATTATGCCTTATTATGGCAATGATGCCCGTCCCTTTATCATTTCACTGGACGGCTGGGCAGGCACACAACGCTATGCCGGCATCTGGTCGGGCGACCAGACCGGAGGTGAATGGGAATATATCCGTTTTCATATCCCTACTTATATAGGTTCCGGTCTGTCCGGCCAGCCGAATATCTGCTCGGATATGGACGGTATCTTCGGTGGAAAGAATGCGGCAGTCAATATACGTGATTTCCAATGGAAAACATTTACCCCCATGCAGTTGAATATGGATGGCTGGGGCGCCAACGAAAAGTACCCCCATGCTTTAGGCGAACCAGCTACATCCATTAACCGTATGTATCTCAAACTGAAATCGGAACTGATGCCTTACACGTATAGCTTTGCCCGTGAAGCGGTGGATGGTATGCCTCTCATCCGTGCCATGTTCCTCGACTATCCGAATGAATATACCTACGGAACGGCTACCCGCTACCAATATATGTATGGTACCGACTTTCTCGTAGCCCCTGTCTATCAGAATACGAAAGCTGATAAAGAAGGCAATGATATCCGCAATGGAATTTATCTGCCCGAAGGCACTTGGATAGATTATTTCAGCGGAGAGAAATACGAAGGCAACCGTATTCTCAGCAACTTCGATACTCCGGTCTGGAAGTTACCCGTATTCGTAAAGAACGGCGCTATTATTCCGATGACACAACCTAACAATAATGTCAGCGAAATAGACCCCTCACTTCGCATCTATGAATTTTATCCGAACCGCCATACTGCAACCGTAGAATATGACGATGACGGTGTGACGGAAGCCTACCGTCAGGAGAAATCGGTATCTACCCTGATCGAATCGAACGTAGACGCAAAGAACCGTGTGACTATCACCATTCATCCCACAGCCGGAAGTTTCGACGGTTTTGTAAAAGATAAAAAGACGGAACTGCGCATCAACGTCACGGAGAAACCGAAGAAACTGACTGCAAGAATCAACAACAAGAAAGTAAAACTGACGGAAGTAAGCACGGCAGCGGAACTTCTGAATGGAGAAAACGTATTCTGGTACGAAGAAACCCCCAATCTGAATAAGTTTGCAACCAAAGGAAGTGAATTTGAGAAAGTGGTTATCACAAAGAATCCGCTGTTGCACATCAAACTGGGCAGCACCGACATCACCGCCAATCGTATCGAGCTGGACGTGGAAGGTTTCCGCTTTGAGCCGGCCGACCGGAACTTGGTAAGCAACGGAACCCTGTCTGCACCGCAAAACGCTCAGGTAAGCGAGCAGAACAGAGAAGCATATACCCTGCAACCGACTTGGGACAAAGTACCCAATGCCGATTACTATGAGATTGAATTTGACGGAATGCTTTATACGACTATCCGGGATACTCACTTACTGTTTGAAGATCTGAAAGCGGATACTCCTTACGCATTCAAAGTGCGTGCTGTCAACAAAGACGGTGTGTCCGAATGGGCAGAGATTCAGGTGAAAACGAAGACTAATCCGCTGGAATTTGCTATTCGTGGCATTGAAGGCGAATCGACTGCCGCATCGCAGGGAGGATTCGGTGTAGACCGATTGTTCAACTTCTCCGAATCGGGAGATACATGGCACACGAAGTATAACGTTAACTCCATACCATTAGATTTGATTATCGACCTCAAAACAGTTAACCAACTGGATAAGTTCCATTATCTACCCCGTGCGGATGCCGGCAACGGTACACTGCTGAAAGGAACAGTATCCTACAGTATGGACAAAGAAAACTGGACGGAAGCCGGAGCATTCGAATGGCAGCGGGACGGTGATGTAAAAGTATTCACTTTCACAGAGCGTCCAAATGCACGTTACATCAAACTGAACGTTACGGCAGGTGTAGGAAACTATGGTTCAGGTCGTGAAATCTACGTATTCAAAGTACCGGGAACGGCAAGTTACCTGCAAGGCGACATCAACAATGATGGCAAGATCGACCGCAATGACCTGACTTCTTATATGAACTATACCGGATTGCGTCGTGGTGATTCAGACTTTGAAGGTTATATCAGCAAAGGCGATATCAACATGAATGACTTGATAGATGCTTATGATATTTCTGTCGTAGCCACTCAGCTCGACGGCGGTGTCGACAGGAAAGCTACGGAGAAAGTATCCGGCTCTCTGTCTATCAGCACTCCGAAGAAGCAGTACCAGAAGGACGAAATCGTTGAAATCCGTGTGAAAGGTAATGATCTGCGTTCGGTTAATGCACTTAGCTTTGCTTTGCCTTATGATCAGAGCGACTATGAATTTGTAGGTGTGGAACCGCTGAATATGAAAGCAATGGAAAATCTGACTTATGACCGCCTGCATACGAATGGTGTGAAATCTCTCTATCCTACTTTCGTCAATATGGGAAAACAGGAGGCTTTGGAAGGTTCGGAAGAACTCTTTATTCTGAAATTGAAAGCGAAACGTAAAGTGAAGTTTGATCTGAATCTGAAAGACGGAATATTGGTTGATAAGCAACTGAGGATGCATTCATTCTAAATGTATTTCGTGTAAATCATTGATATATAACAAAAGAGGATGCCTGTGGGGAACTATTGGCATCCTCTTTGCTTTAAGAGCTATTTTATTTGGACGTTATAAATATACGTATAATAGATAGACTTTCAGATTAATTTTATACATTTACCAATGTGTGCGAAGGAGTGAGCGTATAGGAGTTAAAGATAATCATCACAAACAAATAATAGAATGAAAGCAAATTTATTATTACTCATACTTATAATCGGATTTAATAGTAGCTTGGTAGCTCAAACTTCTCAAGTAATAACGGACTCTGTAACGATCAATGGGCGTGTGACCGATTATGATAATCATCCGCTGGACAATGTTTCCGTCAGTTGGGCACGTCCGGACTTCAGTGAGGTATCGGTAACGCTGACAGACAAAAATGGAAATTACAGCATACGCATCCCCAAGGGAAAATATCATTCGATGGGTGCATTGAATATGGATGAATACATCATCGCCAATTCTACCCTACCGGAGAAGGATCAACGACTGGAATTTTGGGGATGGGATTTTATCGCCGATCGCGACACAACGCTCAACATACAATATCATCGTATGGAAGCCTATGGACTGCGTGCTTTCAGAATCCCGGGTGCAACACCTGCTTATCAGGTGTATGTCCGTCCTATGAGTCTGACACGTACGCAGGCATGGATGAAAGCCGGAAAGCCTAAAGAAGCAATTCTGGCCCCTGAGCCGGAACAGATGAAAGCTGTTGTCTGGATCAACGGTGAAAAAGTTCCTATACTCATGAAGCAAGAGATAAAAGAATATTTCGCTCCTGACGAGTGGGGAAATGCCTATCTGTTGACAGTCGATATGCCTAAAAACAGGAATAATACTTTGCCTTATTATGTGTTTAAGGTAGAACTGACAGATTTGGAGAACGGGGATAGAGGAGAAGCTATTTATTATATGGAAAAGGAGACTTACGTCAGATAGAATTTATTAGTTACATACAGGAGCTATATGCCCAACATATTGGATATATAGCTCCTGCGCGTTGGATATATAGCTCCTGTACGCAGGACATATATACCCTGCACACAGGCTAATCAGGCTCTTACTTTACATCATCCCATGTATCCGTCCGGAACGGGAAAGCAGCGATCCCCAATGTATTGCGTAAAGTGATGTTTCCTACATAATTACGGAAAGCATACCGTACGGCTACCGGTTGGGCGACCTGATCGCTCCATACTTCCACATTTCTTGTGCGACCTGCAATCCGTGCTTTTGCCGGATAGAACTTCTTGTCGGCTCCTGCTATTTCGAAACCTTCCAATTCACAGTTGCCCGGTGCCAGTCCGGAAGGGGCATTGTCGAGTGTGACGATCGCTTTGTTCTTTGAATATTCCACCTTTGTCATCATCGGTCCGGTAGATGGGAATTTATGGAGACCGTATGTTTTAGTCAGTGCGAGATTGGCCAGCCGGAGTCCTACTACATTTTTCTGAGGGGGATGAATGCAGAACTCGTCGCCGACATCTATCGTAGGAATCATTCCGGAGTTGGGGATTGTCTGTAATGCTTTCATTTGTGCTTCCTGCAATAAGGCGGAATTTATATTCCGGCTGTTTCCGTATTTGTGCGGAGCAATCTGGACATAATAAAAAGGCATATCCGGTGTTTCCCATACATTTCTCCAGAGCTGCACCATCGCAGTCATCATCGGAGCATAGATCTGATAGTTGAATAGATTCGACTCTCCCTGATACCATAGAAATCCGCGTGCCGTATAGTTTTTTACAGGTAGTAACATGATATTATACAGACATTGCAGCCGGCTGTTCGTATCTAACTTTGGATTTTTGGCGGCTTCTATATTTGCGCCTTCCACGGAGGCGAGCGTTTCTTCTGTCATCCATGCCTCGATTCGTGAACCTCCCCAGCTGTTGATGACCAGTCCTACGGGGAGATGAAGCGTTTCCGTCAGTTGTCGGGCAAAGAAGTAACCTGCGGCACTGCAATCCATAGTGGTTTCGGGCGAAGAAACTTCCCATTTCGCTCCTTCAAAGTCTGTCCGTTCTTTCACTCCTTTGGTTCGGGGGACAGTGATAAAACGGATACGGTCGCGATAGTTGCCTGCGTTCAGAAGAGTTTCCAGCGAATGGTCAATGGCCTGTCCCATGTTTCCTTTCATGGTCATTTCCATGTTAGACTGACCGGAGCATATCCATACCTCTCCTATTAATATATCCGATAGCGTGACCCGGATCCCGTCACTGATGGTAATAGAATAAGGAGTAAAACTCCCGGCAGGAGTATCCACTTTGACCAGCCAGGCTCCCTCATCGTCTGTCGATACCTTATAAGTACGGTTATTCCAAGAGGTGGTGACAGTCACCTTTTTGCCGTCTGCCCATCCCCACAGCTTAACGGAACTGTTTTGTTGAAGTACCATATGATCTCCCATCATGGCAGGGAGCTTCACTTTGCCTTGTGCAAGCGAGAAAAATAGAAGTGAGATTGTAAAAATCAGAAAATGTTTTTTCATACTATTGTTTTATTAATTAGGATTTGACAAATACTTCACTTAGGTATAGGGCAAAATTACAACCTAATTTGAATATGGAATAATACTATTTAGTCATTCTCTGACAGATTTTGGTCGATTTACTCTAACTTCGCTTTCTCCTTTTGTTTTTTGATAAATATTGTCTTCAGATTATGATGATATTATATTTTACTTGTTTTTTCTTTGTATTGAGTCGGTGTCTCCCCTGTGTACTGCTTGAAAGCAGTGCTGAAATAACTGGGAGATGTAAATCCGACCTCTTCTGAAATTTCCGTAAATGTCATTTCGGTATTGGCAATTAACGTAAGTGCTTTTTCTATTCGGAATTTATTGATGTAATCATTTGCTCCTATCCCGGTAAGTGCTTTCAGTTTAGTGTAAAGCGAAGTACGGCTTAAACCTATTTCCTTGCAAATGAACTGAATGTCCAGATTGGTATTACTCAGATTCTCCTGGATTGTTTTGTTCACTTTAAGTAAGAAGCTCTCGTCTACCTGACTGAAAGTGGTCTCTTTCGGGACAGGTATTATGCCCGTATGCAAATACCTTTTCTTAATGTATTCCCTGTTTTTCAGACGGTTACTGATTATCTCCATCAGCATTTCTACTTCAAAAGGTTTTGTCAGGTAGGCATCTGCTCCATTCTTATAACCGCTGATGAGACTTTGTTTATCATCTCGTGCCGTGAGCAAGATAATGGGAATATGGCTGATCGTAATATCTTCTTTGATGTTTATGCACAGCTCGTATCCGTTCATCCGCGGCATCATCACATCGCTGACAATGATATCCGGAATGTGACTTTTGATAAGCTGGAGAGCCTCCACCCCATCAGCGGCAATGATTACCCGTTTGAAAGACTCTTCCAGTGTCTTTTTTAGAAAGTCTGTCATATCCGGATTGTCATCCACCACCAGGATGGTGTATGGAGTTGTATCGAAAGTTTCTTTATCGGTTGCCTGCTTCAGATTATCACTAAGTATCAGTTCGTTCAGATACGCTTTCGGCTGGCAGATAATCTCTTCTGATTCTTGCTTCAACGGTAGCTCGAAAAAGAAGATAGCCCCCGCTTCGGGGTTATCTTGTGCACCGATAGAGCCGCCATGCTGTTCGACCAGAATTTTTGAGTAAGACAATCCGATTCCGGTTCCACTTTGTTCTCCTGTTCCCTGATAGAAGCGGGTAAAGAGTTTATGTGTATCTACCTGTTTCAATCCGCATCCCTGATCGATGATGGAGATACGTACTCTTCCTGTTTCGGGAAGCAATTCCGAGGCAATGGTTATTTCCGTATCCTGAGGACTATGTTTGAGCGCATTGATCAGCAGATTGCTTAAGATGATTTCGCATTTGTCCTTATCGAAACTTACTGTTTCAATCTGCGGATCGAGCTGGTAACGGATGCGTACGTTCTTTGCTTCTCCTTCACTGATGAAATCTTGTGATACGTGCTCAATCCAGTGGTTGAGGGGATGCGGTTGAATAAGCAGTTTGCTCTCACCGACCTCCATTTTGCGTACGTCGAGCACCATGTTTATCAGGTTCTTCATTCGTTGGGCCTGACGATAAATAGCTTTTAGCGGCAGATATTGGGGATCTTCGGAAGACAAAGATTTCAGTATCCGGTTGAGCGGCGCATGAATAAGTGTCAACGGAGTGCGGAGTTCATGGCTGATATTGATAAGGAAACGTACTTTTTCTTCATACGTTTGTTTCTCGTGTTCCTTCATTGCCCATTTCAATTTCTCTTCGTTGCGCTTCACCGTTCTTCGGAAAGTTTCGATGATTGCTATAGAAACGAGTACGGCACAAGTCAGGCTAAACCACCATGTCCGGTACCAGGGCGGAAGTACGGTTAGTTCCAGTACTTGTTGGTCGGGAATCCAGCTACCGTCTTTTGCAGTGCACGAAGCCATGATTCTATAACTTCCCGGAAGCAGTGATCGGATCACCAGTTCCGGATTGTATGATTCGGTATATTCGTTGTTCAATCCTTCTATCTGATACCTGTAAATCTTTTGCCGGAAGATGTCTTCTTCCCTCGACATGATGCGGATGGATATATTGCTGTTCCAGGGTACCGAGATTTTTGCCGGATGGTTGTACCATTCATGATTCGCCGATTCGCCATTGATGGTAATATCCAGCAATTGAAGTTCCGGCATTTCCGATGTGTTCAGAAGAAGTTGCCCGTCGATGCGCAGCATACCCTTCACACCGCCTATGTAGGCATCCCCTTGTTCGTTCACCAACCGTGCATTGGGGAGATATTCGTTTTGTATGGCTCCGTTCGATTCTCCGAAAAGTACAAACTTCTGTTCTTTGATGAAGTAGGCGAAAAGCATATTGTCAACGCCTATCCATACTTTGCCTTTCTGGTCGCACAGTACCATATTAATTTCGGTGAACAGATTGGTAGGGACAAGAGTCCGGCTTTTTAAGACAGGGTCGTAGTGGATAAGTCCGAAATTGCTTCCGATCCAGAAATGTCCCTGTTCATCATGGGATACGGAACTGATCACTGTATCCGTGTAGCATTCGAAAACGGTTTTCAGCCGGGAGGTCTGGTCGTCCAGTTCATAGATATGTTTGATATCATTGATATAGGTCAGGTTCTCTTGATGATCGAACGGGACAAGGGTACCCACAATATCTTTCCCTTCCTCTTCGGTGATGGTGCTGAATTTCTTCTCTTTGAGGTGATACTGGTAGATGTGGTCTCCCAGGAATAACACGGTGTTGGGCGTATTTTGATATAAGTTGACGGACTTTCCACGGTTGCAGAGCCGTGTAGTCGTTTCTTTGTCGATGATGGTGAAAGGTTGCTTCTCTCCTGTGGCGGGGTTGAAGACAAAGACTCCTTTGGAGAAAAGCGAGATCAGTAGTTTTCCGGGTGTAAAGCCACTGATGAATGCCACCTTATCTCCCCAAGTAGACGAATAATGGGTAAACTTTTCGGTGTGCGGGCTGAAAAGGTTGATGCCTCCCCCATCGGTGCCAATCCAGATGCTATCCGGCGATTGCCGGTAAAGGCTCCGTACAGTGCCGTTGCTCAATCCGCGGTCGTTGCCCGGCACTACGTCCGTATAGGTTTTCATTGATACTTCCCGGATGCTGATCAATCCGTTGCAGGTGCTTCCTGCCCATACATTGTTGTTGTAATCGTTGTGAAGGCAGAGAATGGAGTTGGCAGGCAGAGAATAGTTCTCACGGCCCGGAATATACTCCAGTTGGGAGATTTCTCCGGTTTCGGGATGGAGGATATTGATGCCTCCCCCGTCTGTTCCTATCCACAGTTGTTCTTCTCTTTCGGCGAGGCTCAATACGATGTCGTTGCTGAGTGAGGAGTTATGGGTAGTGTACGAAGCCGATAGTTTGCCGTCGCGTGAGTAGCAGCGCAGTCCACCGCTGTAGGGGGCAATCCAGATTCTATTTTTAGAATCGGTTATCATACTTGTGATTTCCGGTCCGCAGTCAAAGGGCGGGCGTCTGTGCTCTCCGGTTTGCAGGTCCACGAGATATAAGCCGGTCCATCGGCTGCAACAGAGCAGCGTCTTTGAGTCCCATACACTGAGAGCGGTGATTTTAAAAGAGTTGGCATTGAAATATTGAAGGAGTCTCAGCGAAGAGTCCTTATAGCTGTACTTATAGATTCTGTCTTTGCCACCGAACAGGATTCCATCCGGAACGAGGCAGAAGGAATAGGCAGTAATGTAATTCCCTTCTTCGTCCGTAGGGAAAGTGAAGTTGTTGCTCTGTTGCTGATAGCGTGCAATTCCTTTTTCGGTCAGTATCCAGATGTTATGTTGTTTGTCTTCCGCTATTTGGTAGATCAGGTTGTGAAGAAGCGAGTGCGGATCATTTGCCTGGTGTTTGTATCTCTTCAGCTGATGTCCGTCGAACTTTCCCAGTCCTGCTTTGGTGCCTATCCAGATGAAACCCTGTTCGTCTCTGAGGATGCAGCGTACATTGGACGGCAGTCCTTCTTTGAGGGAGATTTGCTTATAGTAGTAATGTTCTGCGCGGAGAGGGAGGGTAGTTATCAATAGTATAATAGCTATAATCCCTGGTAAAGTAAGCAATCTTGTTTTCATGTAAAAGTAGGTTAGCGGATCGTCTGAGATTGGCACATTGATCCTTGGTTTGGTTTACCAAAGATAATACTTTCATCATATATTCAGCCGGTTTTTGCTGAATATATGATGAAATAGGTGCCGTTTACAGCAGTTTTAACAGACTTCCTACTAAAGTGATTTCATATTTCTTCCCTTTCACGGTGCTGAATGAGAGAGTTTTATCTCCGTATCTTACATTGCAGGGAGTTCCTGACCCGGAAAGAATGGTTGCTTTGTCCAGTTGCCCTTCTTTCCATGAAATGGAAATTTCGAAATTGCCTTTGGCACAGATGCCGGTTATCGAACCGTTCTTCCAGGCATCCGGCAAGGCTGGCAACAATTGGATAAATCCCATGTGGCTTTGCAACAGCATTTCGGTTATTCCTGCCGTACCTCCAAAGTTTCCGTCAATCTGGAAAGGCGCGTGGGTATCCCATAAATTGTCCAGTGTTCCGTTTTTCAACAGATTGCCGTATAACTTATAAGCATGGTTTCCGTCCTGAAGGCGTGCCCACTGGTTAAGTTTCCATCCCATGCTCCATCCGGTGGCTCCGTCTCCGCGGTGTTCCAATACCACTTTTGCGGCTTCTGCAAGTTTGGGAGTCGTGATGGGCGAAATGGTATGTCCCGGGTGCAATCCGAAGAGATGGTTCACATGGCGGTGTTCGTCTTCAGGGTCGTCTATGTCGGTCGACCATTCCATTAACTGCCCGTAACGTCCGATGCGGTAGGGAACTAATTTATCCAGTATCTTTTCCCATTGTTTGCGTTCTTTGGGGTCGATCCCCAGTTCTTTGCTGGCTTGGATAGCGTCCAATAGTATTTCACGCACTACGGCATGTGCAAAGGTTACTCCCTCGTCTATCGGTCCGTGTTCGGGAGAGGTGGAAGGAGCAGCGGTATAAGTGCCGTCGGGTTTATGCCATAAATGGTCCACTGCAAATTGTGCACTGCTTTTGATAAGGTCATACCCGATCTCTTTCAGGAATTTCTTATCACGGGTATAGTCATAATATTCCCAGATGTGTGTGGCAAGCCATGGGCCTGCGGTGGGATTCAGGTTCCATGACATCATATTGCTGGATAAAGGCGCTGTAAATCCGAAGATATTGGCAGAGATGGATGCCGTCCATCCGCGTGCGTTGAAGTAGGCTTGTGCCGTTTGTTCACCGGGTTTCACCAGGCTGCGTATAAAGTCTATCAAAGGCCATGTGCATTCCGAAAGGTTGGCGGAGCAGGCAGGCCAGTAGTTCATCTGGATATTAATGTTATTGTGATAATCCACTCTCCAGGGACCGTCCAGATTGTTGTGCCACATACCTTGCAGATTGGCGGGCATATTGCCGGGGCGCGAACTGGCTATCAGCAGGTAACGCCCGAATTGATAGTACAACTGTTCCAGTTGATAATCCGGGGTTCCTTTTTTATAATTAGCCAGACGTTGGTAGGTGGGGAGGTTGGGACTGCTTATATCCGGATTGAGTTGCAGCCGTACCCGGTTGAACAGCGCCGTATGGTCGGCTTCATGATTACGGTACAGTTCATCATATCCTTTTTGTACTGCTTGGTCCATCATGATTCGGGTGGTTTGTTCCGGATCGTTGCCTACATACGTTTTCGGGTCTTTGAAATCGGGATTGAAGTTCATTTTATAATCGGTGTCCGCTGTGAGCAGAAATACCACTTCGTCAGCGCCTTTTACGATAAGGCGGTCGTTTTCAGCTTCCAGAGTTCCTCCTTTGTGGATAGCTTTGATTCGGAAGGCAAACTTCATACCGTTGTTATCGAGTACTCCGGTATATACCAGTCCGTCTTTTCCGTCTGCCCTGAGGTTACTTTTTGCTTCGCTGTTGGGGCAATAGCTCAATATAAGGTTCTGTTTTCCGGATTGGTTGGCGGTGAATTTCATTACCATGACGCTGTCCG
>ERZ1673740.1459-NODE-1459-length-17543-cov-18.537626_pt1 | contig 17543 bp, 16 predicted proteins | sample MGYA00580221_ERZ1673740 | MGnify/ENA primary metagenome ERZ1673740 (study PRJEB41218, sample SAMN15661786) | gut metagenome | host: Homo sapiens | place: Canada: London | collected 2015-08-20/2019-03-30 | study: EMG produced TPA metagenomics assembly of...
GATGAAATTTTCATCCGCCTACTCTACACGAATGACTTGTGAGAGGACGCTTATATTTGCCCAGTCAACGTTATGAAAAGCACCACAGAATCTGCAATTTGCACTATGAAACTCACGGTTGTTGGATGAATGCCTGCTACAAGTGAAAGTTCCCAATCATAATTCAATCTGTCATTTTGATCATAAGCAGCAAGATATTCGATAGGCTCTAAATCTCCAACAAAACATTCACCACTATTTAAAATCAGGGATATGCACTGCCAACATGGAATCTGATCCATAAATTTCCATTCAGACAAAATTAAGAATTTCATAAACTTTTGTATCTTGCTTTTCCATAAGGACTTCTATATTCTGAAATTATAGAAAAAACGTCCGCAGAAAGCGGCATTTTATGGGAGGAATGCATATGAACCGAAGTTTATGGAGAAAGGCGGTGGCACTGACACTTACAGCCGCAATGACAGCAGGGCTTACTGCCTGTGGCGGTGGCGGCAACAGCACATCCGCAGACGGAAAGAAGAGATATTTCAAAGCAGATTATCTGAGTGATCTGCCGGACAGTTTTAATGATACGACAAGTAATATACAGTTTAAGGGAGATGTGATGTATTACACTTCCAGCAATGAGGACTACACAAAATCCGGACTGTATTCCTATAATCTGATCACCGGAGAAAATGCACAGCTTTATGAGCAGGCGCAGAGTGACGGCAGCGGAAACAGCAGCTGGGTGTCAGGATATACCGTGGCAGACAGCGGAGAGGTTTACCTGTTTGTGACGAAGAACCAGATGGATGAGTCGAGTGTCACCGAGGATTATTCTGACGCAACACTGGATGATGTGTTAAGTTATATGGCAGACCAGTGGGGATACAGTGCCGAGGATGCAGAAAAGGACTGGAATGATTATTATGCAAAAGATTATACGGATGAGAACGGCAATGTAAACTATGGCAGATTTCTGCTGGCACAGAATGCGAGATTCATTCAGACCTCTTCCATTCTCAAAGTGGACACATCTGGAAATATTGCGTTTGAACAGGACATGGATCTCGGAGCAAATGCAGAGAATGTAAGCTGTAACGGGATAGCAGTGGATAAGGAGGGAAATCTTTATCTTGCCCTGAATACCTGGTCTAATAATGACAGTGGCAACAGCGTCAGCTCAGATGAATATTTTACACTCGTAATAGGAGAGGACGGCAGCCAGAAGGGCAGGATCCCATCGGATGGATATACATCCAGACTGGTCGGGCTTGCGGACGGAACGGTTGCCTCCATCGGATATGGGGATGCTGGATGTGAGCTGCGGCCGTTAGATGTCGGCGCAATGAAAGAACAGACAGACAAGGCAATTGAAGTCCCTTCCGATACAGTCTCTGTGTTAGATGAGAAGAATCTGCTGGTCACAGAGGGCAGCAGTGTTTATAAGTACAATCTGGATACAAAGGAAAAAGAGGAATTTTTCAGCTGGATGGACTGTAATATTTCCAGCTCCAGCGTGAGCAGCTACGGAGTCCTGTCCGATGGGAGGATCGCAGCTTATCTTCAGAACTGGAACTCCAACGGAAACCAGACGGAGATCGCACTGATCAAAGAAGTGGATGCCAGTGAAGTGGCAGATACCGTAAATCTCACACTCGCCTGCATGTGGACAGGTTCAGACGTGGAGGAGAAGGTGATCGCATTTAACAAGAGTCAGGATAAGTATCATATCACAATGAAGTCTTATGGAGACGGCGCAGAGGAGTACGAGGATGCAGTGAACAGCTTCAACACGGCAGTGACATCGGATTCCAACATTGATCTGGTACTTTTTAACGATTATTCCCAGGCAATCAATTTTGCATCCAAAGGATTAAATGTGGATCTGTATGGACTGCTGGACAAAGACACGGAACTTTCGAGAGATGATTTCCTTCCAAATGTACTCACTGCATGCGAGTATGATGGAAAACTGGCGATCCTGCCGCAGACCTTTACGTTACAGACGGTGATCGGAAAAGCGGATGATGTCGGAACGACACCGGGATGGACCGTGTCGGATATGAAGGCGCTGCTCGCATCCAAACCGGAAGGAACACAGCTTTTCTGGGGTATGGACCGGACGTCTGCATTGACAGCACTGATGAGTCTCGGCTATAATGATTTTATCAACTGGGAGGATGCAAGCTGTAATTTTGACAGTAAGGAATTTATAGATGTACTGGATTTTGCAAATATGTTCCCGGAAGAGTTTGAATATAGAGATGATATGGAAGACAGCACGGTTCTGCTGAGTCAGGGAAAACAGCTTTTAGATACTTATTATCTCAGTGATTTTGAGCAGGTACAGATGTACCGTGCGATTTTTGGAGGTCCGACAACATTTATTGGTTATCCGACCAGCGAGGGAAACGGAGCAATGCTGAGTCTGAACAATATTATTGGAATTTCCAATAGCTGTAAGGATGTCGATGGTGCATGGCAGTTTTTAAGGACATTTTATCTGCCAAAGAAGAGCAGCGACGGCGACAGTGATTACACTTATGGATTTTCCATTAGAAAAGACGATTTTGAAAAATATTGTCAGAACGCAATGAAAGCAGACTCTGACGGCGGAAGTACCTGGGGCTGGGGGGAATTCGAAGTTGAGATCCAGCCGGCGACACAGGAGGATGTAGATCAGGTAAAAGATCTTGTATACAATACAACCGCTGTTTCCGGTGCCGTTTCCGATGATATCACCAATATCATCAATGAGGAGGCAGCAGCCTATTTCTCAGGACAGAAGTCCGCAGAGGATGTGGCAGAAATTATCCAGAGCAGAATGCAGGTATATTTAAGTGAGACGAAGTAAGAAAAAGGATTTTAGTAAGGTTATAAAAAAACAGAATAAATCATGGTTTCATAGGCTGGTGTCAGGAGCGTTCCTGGCACCGAGCGTTCTGGGAGTACTGTTGTTTTTTGTACTCCCATTTCTTGTAGTGATCTATTTTTCCTTTGTGAATAATCCGGTGGCAAAAAAGTTTGTGGGACTGACAAATTACATCAATGTCATTCAAAATGGGGCATTCCGGACAGCAGTTGGAAATACACTATTTTTTTCGGTAGTGGCAGTGCCGCTTGCCGTGATCCTTGGCATGGCACTCGCATTTCTGCTAGATGCAGGCATTCCGTTAAAAAGTGAACTGCGGAGTTGTTTTCTGACACCGCTTATGGTGCCGACAGCGTCTATTGTGCTGATCTGGCAGGTGCTTTTTGATTACAATGGTGTTGTGAATGTGGCAGTGCAGAAGTTCGGCGGAGGACAGGTGGACTGGCTGAAATCTTCAGCAGGTCTTTTGGTCATTATTCTGCTGTTTTTATGGAAAAACTTAGGTTACAATATGATCCTCTTTTTGTCTGCGATGGGAAATATCCCAAAGGATATTATCGAGGTGGCAGAGTTGGACGGGGCAAACCGCTGGCAGATATTCCTGCATGTTAAATTGCGGTATCTGTCACCGACGATCATGTTTGTGACGATACTTTCCATGATCAATTCGTTTAAGGTTTTCCGTGAGATTTATCTTCTGACAGGCGAGTATCCGTACGGTGCACTTTATATGCTGCAGCATTATATGAACAATACGTTTGCTTCGGCAGATTACCAGAAACTTTCCACGGCAGCAATTTATATGTCCTTTGTGATGATCGTCATTATGGGAATTTTATTTTGGGTGGAACATCATTTTGGAAAGGATTTGGAGGAAGAATGAAAAAGAGATCAGAACGAAAAAAATTATGTATCCGCATCTGCCTGACGGTGATCGCAGTGGTTACGGCGCTGATTTTTATCATGCCGATCGTTCTTACCATCAGCAATTCGTTTATGTCGGCAGCGGAGATCACCTCCAACTATGGTTCTATTTTCCAGAAAACGGATACCGGGGGCAAGCAGTACATCTCTCAGACGGTAAACCTCAAATTTATACCGGATATGGTGACTTTCTCACAGTATGCGACCGTGTTATTTAAGAGTCCGGACTATCTGTTGAAGTTTTGGAATTCCGTGATCTTAGTGGTGCCGATCGTGGTATTCCAGCTGGTGGTGGCAGTGCTCGCCGCATATGGCTTCACAAGGACCAGAGGAAAACTTTCCGCAATCGTCTTTTTTGCATATGTGATCTTAATGATGATGCCATATCAGGTTACACTGGTGCCAAATTATCTGGTCTTAAACTGGATGAAGCTACTGGATACGAACTGGAGTATATGGCTTCCGGGTATTTTTTCACCGTTTAGTGTGTACCTGATCACGAAGTATATGAGACGAATACCAGTGCCGCTCATCGAGGCGGCGAAGATTGACGGAGCCAACGAGTTTCAGGTCTTTACAAAGATATGTATTCCAATCTGTAAGGGCGTGATCACAACCTGTGCGATCCTGGTATTTATGGATTACTGGAATATGGTGGAACAGCCACTGCTGTTTTTTAACGATACAGATAAATACCCGTTGTCGATCTTTTTGTCAAAGATCAATGCGCAGGAAGTGGGACTGGCATTTGCAGTGGCGACTTTTTACATGATCCCAAGCCTTTTGATTTTCTTATACGGTGAGGATCAGCTGGTAGAAGGTATCGCTTATCAGGGCGGTGTCAAAGGATAGAAAATGGAGAGTTAAAAAGATGACAGATAGAAAAGATAAAATAAAGAATATCACAATTATATTTTTACTGGTGATGCTGATACTTACCTTTTTTTCCAATACGATCATGAATTATTCGCTTGTGGAAGTCAGCACACAGCAGGTGACAAGCGGTCAGATCACTTCCAAGGTGCGCGGAAGCGGTTCTGTGGAGGCGAGTGAGAGCTATTCCGTCACGATCGAGGAGACAAGGAAGATCGCAACGGTCAACGTGAAAAAGGATGCGGAAGTAGCAACCGGAGATTTACTGTTTACCTTAGAGGATACAGACAGTGATGAGTTAGATGCTGCAAAGAAGAGTCTAAACGAGGCACAGGCAGCCTATGAATCCGCAGTGCTTACCGCAGGGATCACAGTGGCAGAGCGTCAGAGCATTGAGGCTGGAAAGGGATCTAGCCTCACCCAGAAACAAAATGAGATCGCAGCAGCAAATCAGAGAGTGAAGGATGCGCAGGCTGCAGTGGATGCTGCACAGGCAAGTGTCGATAAGATCAAAGCACAGATCGATGCGGTCAGCAACTCAACAGCAGATACGACTGCAGAGGAAAAGGCAGTGTTAGATGCAGAAAAAAAGAACAGTGAGGCGCAGGACAGCCTGACGAGTGCGGAGAGTGCTTATACACCGGTGAAGAGTGCGTATGATACGGCGCTTTCAGGTCTGCAGAGCGCACAGAGTGCGTATGATGAGGCTGTGGCAGAGTATAATGCTGCAAAAAAAGCATATAACGATGAAACTGATGCTACAAAAAAAGCGTCAAAAAAGGATGCTATGGATGCGGCTGAATTAGCAATGAACAAGGCAAAACGCCAGTTAGATACAGCCCAGTCCACCTTTAACACCTGTCAGGCGAACTTAAACAAAGTCCAGGGTTCCTACGATTCTGCAAAATCCGCAGCAACCGACAGCAAGAATGCTCTGAGCAATGCAAACTACAATCTCTCCGTGAAAAAACTGACTGGCACAAACACAGCAGAAGCGAACAATCTGCAGGCGCAGTTGAACACGGCAACGGCGGCACTGACCGATGCAAACTCAGCATTGACCAGCGCAACCAATGATCAGAAAAAAGTGACCGATAAGATCAGTGGAGAGGTGACGATCGCATCTGCCTATAAAACAATGACAGATCTGCAGGAAGAAGTAGCAAAATTACAGGCGAAATCCATCGGAACAGAGATCACATCACCAATATCAGGAACTGTTACTGATATTGCAGTGACAGCAGGAACTACAGTCAACGCCAATGATGTCATGATGACCATTCAGCCGGAAAACAAAGCGTATGTGTTACAGTTCTCTGTGACTGAAAATCAGGCAAAGAAGGTCAGAGTCGGAGATACAGCGGAAATACTGAATAACTGGTACGGAAATGATGTTTCCGCAGTCGTGTCAGCCATCCGCAAAGATCCACAGAACCGCTCCAACAGTATTATCATCTGTGAGATGAAAGGGGATGTGTCAGTCGGAGACAGCTATACACTGTCTATCGGGGAGCAGAGCTCCAACTATGACACGATCGTACCGACGAGTGCTATCCGGGAAGATTCCAATGGAAAATTCATTCTGATCATAGAGTCAAAGAGCACACCGCTTGGAAACCGCTACTATGCGAGACGTGTGGATGTGGATGTTATCACATCAGACGATACAAAATCAGCAGTGACCGGAGCTTTGGAAGGATATGAGTATGTGATCACAACGACTACAAAACCGATCAAGGAAAACGAACAGGTACGTCTGGCATCAGAATAAGCAGAAAGGAATGACACATGAAGGTAAAGCAGTACAGAAAAATACTTCTATTAGTGCTGATGATATGTGCTGCCATTCTTTTCGGCTGTGTGGAACGGGCACTCGGCAGACAGCTTTCCACACAGCAGATCGCATCAGAGTGGTCAGCAGAAGACAGTTATGCACAGATTTCCTGCTTTTTTTCCAAAGATGCAGCAGTGACGAAGGACTATGTGATACAGCTGGAACAGAAATTAAAAACTGCATTGCAGGAGGCGTCAGAGGATACATCGGATGTAAACGGAAGAACGCTGGTGGACTGTTACAGCACAAAAGGGGAACTTACCCTTTATTCTGACCGGGCATCTATCACGGCGAGAGCATTCGGTGTTGGAGGAGATTTTTTCACATTTCATCCGCTGAAACTGTTGTCCGGCAGCTATTTTGATGGAGAAGATTTAAACAAAGACGGTGTGGTCATTGATGAAAATGTTGCATGGCAGTTATTTGGTTCCAACAATGTCGCAGGAATGTATGTGGAAATCAACGGAGTACAGTATCCGGTGCGCGGTGTGGTAAAAAGCGATAAGGGATATTTCAGTGATGCGGCGGACGAGGAAGCAGCAACCGTTTATGTCTCTTATGAGATTTTAGAAGGCGGATCAGGCAGCAGTACTGGCGGCATGGACAGCGCAGCAGCTGGCACACCGGCAGCGGGCACAACGGATTCAAAGGGTGGAAGTTACGGACAGTCAGCAGGAACGATGCTTGACAGCTATGAGCTTCTCATCAAAAATCCGGTGCAGAAGTTCGGATTCAATGCATTAAAAGAAGCATTGGGATTGGATAAAAGCAGTTATGAGATCGTTGAAAATTCTTCCCGTTTTGGATTGATGAATCGTTTTACGGTATTAAGAAATTTTGGGATCCGTTCGATGAATACAAAGAATATTGTTTTTCCATATTGGGAAAACCGGGCGAGAGCTTATGAGGATCTTGCAGCGCTGCTGTTGATTCTGGAATTGTTATGTCTGGTCTATCCGGTCATTTTTGCAGCCGGGAAAATACACTGGCTGTGGAAACACAAGACTGAAATCCGACAGAAGCTGGTGCAGTGGATCAAGGTGTTCGTGAAAGAGCTGCGGATCTGGATGAAACATGTGAAAGCACAAGAGCGTCCGGTGAAAAAACAGTGGCATTGGAAAAAATAAAGGAGTGGCGGTATTCAGGACAGAATACCGCCTTGATGTATTTATGAAAAGAATTGTTTTGTTGGTTGGCGGCGTGGAAACGCTTGCCTACTTTTCCATACAGATGGGAAATGAATGGAAGCGCATGGGCTATAAGGTGTTCTATTTTGACTTGGAGGATGAGATGAGCAGCGCCAAAAAGCTACGCAGATTTATCAAGCCGGGGGAGACAGTGCTTGTCACGTTTAACTTTGAAGGTCTGGAAAAAGAGGCAGGCGTTTACCGTGAAGGCATTGGCTATGTATGGGATGAATATGCAGTTCCGTGTTACAACATCGCCGTCGATCATCCGTATTATTACCATGAGAGACTTGCTGATCTTCCGGAAAAATATTACCACATCAGCATCGACCGGCTGCATGAGGCTTATTTTAAGCATTTCTATCCGGAGTTTACGCACCGTGGATTTCTTCCGCTTGCAGGAAGTAAATTAGAGGAATTATGTAAACCAAATACCGGTAAGGAAGATGAAAAACAATCGGTTGAATATCCGGCAGAAGCAATTAGGAAGCCTGTTGAGAAAAAATACAATGTCATTATGACAGGAAACTTTACCCCGACGTCTTTCTGTGAACCGTATATCCACTGGATCAACGATGAATATGCAGCCTTTTATCAGGGGATCATCGATGACATCATTGCGCATCCGCATCGCACGGTCGAGGAAGTGGCATTGGAACACTGCGAGCGTGAGATGGGGGAGAATACTTATAAGGATCTCCGCATGGCGCTGCACCGCATGATATTTATTGATATCTATGTGCGCAATTACTGGCGCAGGGAGGCGGTAAAAGTGCTGGTGGACGCAGGAATACAGGTGGATGTATTCGGCAAGGGCTGGGATGAACTCACCTGCGGTCACCCGGAAAACATGATCCTGCATCCGCAGACAACCTCAGAGGAGTGTTTAAAAGCAATTGCGGCGTCCAAAATATCATTAAACGTCATGCCATGGTTTAAGGACGGAGCACATGACCGTGTCTTCAATTCAATTTTAAATGGAACTGTCAGCGTGACTGATACGAGCAAATATCTTTGCGGGGAATTAAAAGAAGGACAGGGCGTATGTTATTACGATCTTGCCTATATGGAAAAACTGCCGGAGCTGGTGAGAGATCTGCTGGCGGACGATGCACGCCGGGAGGAGATCGTAAGAGCCGGTATCCCTGTGGTGGAAGAAAAACATACGTGGATCAGGCGAGCACATCAGCTGCTGGAATGGATCGAGGAAGATGCGGGCGGGACAGACAGAAAAGATTGAGAGAGAAACAGGAGCGATTGGAGAAAAGCGAAGAATTCCGCATAAAACAGTTGCATTTTGCAGATAATGAGGGTATAATGTCGGAAGAAATTGGCAGTGACGAAAGCTACGACCGCAAAGCTGTTTCAGAGAGCCGGTGGCAGGTGTAAACCGGTGCAGTGAGTAAGGTCTTTCCACTTTCAGAGCCGGTGATGAAAGTCACAAGGTTCGTACCCTGTATCGTACGTTTGAGAGGTCGGAAGAAGATCTGTTCTTTAACATAGAGAAAGAGAGGCAGAGTATTCCGGCAATATGGGTGGCAACGCGGAAGAGAATACAGCCTTTCGTCCCATGTGTTTTGGCACAGGGGCGGAAGGCTTTTGTGTTATAAAAAAGAAAAAGGAGCTTAGAAAAAATGATCGATTTAAAATTTTTAAGAGAAAATCCGGAAATCGTAAAACAGAACATTAAGAACAAATTCCAGGATCAGAAATTACCGTTAGTAGACGAAGTGATCGAGTTAGATGCGAAGGCAAGAGCAACACAGAAAGAGGCAGATGAGCTTCGTGCAAGCCGTAACACCTTATCCAAACAGATCGGACAGTTAATGGGACAGGGCAAGAAAGAAGAAGCAGAGGCAGTAAAGGCACAGGTAAGTGCCAATGCAGCACGCCTTGCTGAGTTAGAGGAAACAGAGAAAGAGTTGCAGGAAAAAGTAACAAAGATCATGATGGTAATCCCAAACATCATCGATCCGTCTGTTCCAATCGGAAAAGATGACAGCTGCAACGTGGAGATCGAAAAATTCGGCGAACCTGTCGTTCCTGATTTTGAAATCCCATATCACACAGATATCATGGATCGTTTTGATGGTATCGACCTTGACGCAGCAGGAAAAGTTGCAGGAAACGGTTTCTATTATTTAATGGGTGATATCGCAAGAATCCATTCCGCAGTGATCTCCTACGCAAGAGATTTCATGATCGACCGTGGATTTACTTACTGTGTACCACCATTCATGATCCGAAGCAACGTTGTAACAGGTGTTATGAGTTTTGACGAGATGGATGCTATGATGTACAAGATCGAGGGAGAGGATCTTTACCTGATCGGAACTTCCGAACATTCCATGATCGGTAAATTCATCGACACGATCAACGATGAAGAAAAATTACCATACACACTGACTTCTTACTCTCCATGTTTCCGTAAGGAAAAAGGAGCACACGGTATCGAGGAACGTGGTGTATACCGTATCCACCAGTTCGAGAAACAGGAAATGATCGTTGTCTGCAGACCGGAAGAATCCAAAGTCTGGTATGATAAATTATGGCAGAACACTGTTGACCTGTTCCGCAGCTTAGATATCCCGGTCCGTACATTAGAGTGCTGCTCCGGCGATCTCGCTGACTTAAAAGTAAAATCCTGCGACGTAGAGGCATGGTCTCCAAGACAGAAGAAATACTTCGAAGTTGGAAGCTGCTCAAACTTAGGAGATGCACAGGCAAGACGTTTAAAGATCAGGGTAAAAGGAAAAGACGGAAACAAATATTTTGCACATACCTTAAACAACACAGTTGTTGCTCCGCCACGTATGCTGATCGCATTCTTAGAGAACAACTTAAATGAGGACGGAAGCGTCAACATTCCAAAAGCACTTCAGCCATATATGGGTGGAATTGAGAAGATCGTTCCTAAACACTAAGAAGAAATAGAAAAGTAAGAATAAATAAAAAAGTAAGAACAAATAAAAAAGAATGTATCCGGAGGAAATTAATCCGGATGCATTCTTTTTTTTAAAAATTATTTCTCATAAATACAGTGTGTTCCCTGATGCTGCATCAGCCCGCCAAGACATTTTTTGTTGCAGCGGACGCAGCGGTGGATCTGGTCTGCATGACCATCTTTCAGCTTGTTTACCCAGTCAGGATCAGCCAGTAACTGGCGGCTCATGGCAGCACACTGGATGCGGCCATCGGCAAGCTGTTTTTCCACAAAATCAGGATCGGTAAGTCCGCCGACACCACAGATCGGAAGATTGGTGTACTGTCTTACCTCATCACAGAATTTCAGGAAACATCCCGGTTCACCAAAATACGGATGGTTTTTTGGTGGGATGGTATTCTCAAGATCAGAATGGTTTGCGAGTGTGACATGGAAGCTTGTAACGCCTGCTTTTTCAAGCATTGGAACAAATACCTTCAGCTCATCCTCGATAACACCTGCATTTCCGTAGTGTGGATTCTCCTGACGGACGGCAAGCTTGTAATCGATTGGCATATCCGGCAGTTTTTCGCGGACGGCAGAAACAGCCTCCACTGCAAAACGGGCACGGTTTTCGGCAGTTCCGCCGTATTCATCGGTGCGGTGGTTGTAAATGGAAGAACTGAAACTTCCACACATACGGTCACCGTGGATCTGGATCATATCAAATCCTGCTTTTTTTGCGAGAACAGCGGCAGTGCCGAAAGCAGAGGTGATCTCTTTTACTTTTTTGTGAGGCATATTCGTAATATATGGAGCAACCTCATTATTTAAAAGAGGGCGGAGTTCCTGCATGCTGATCCGTTTTGTGAGCACGCCCGGAACATATTTTAACATGGCTTTGATATTGGAATCGGACTGATGAAGTTGGGCGCATACCTTACAGTCATTGTCATGGGCGATCCCGATCACTTTTTCATAGAATGCAAAGCCTTTTTTGTCAAAAAGTGATTTTCCGAAATGACTTTTTCCAACCGGAACGTCTCCGACAATGATCATAGCGCAGCCGCCAGCTGCGATCCGGCGTATTTTTTCAAAGTAATCTTCATCCGATAAACCGAATGTTGTAGGGGCAAAAATAATGCGGTTTTTTAAGGTTAATCCTCCATAATTGAAGGGAGTCTGAATTGTTTCGTACATAATCTCACACTTTCTGAATTGATATTTTACACAACAGATTTAAAAGGAGCTGCTGCTCCTCATTGGTAAGACCGGTCAATTTGGTGGCATCCCAGTCGAAAAGTACCTGATGGCAGACATCAAAAGCCTGTTTTCCAAGAGGGGTTAAGGTTAGCCGGTAACTGCGGCCGGATTTCTTTTCTTTGATCAGAAAACCATCTTCTGCAAGTTTCGCAACGGAGCGCTGCGAATGTCCCCAGTCCAGTTTTAAGGCGCTGGTCAGTTCTGATGGGGTACACTCAGGATGTTTGCCCACATAAATGATAAAGTACATCTGACCAAAGTTAAGACCTAACTCATGGAGCTTTTCTGTTGTGTAAGCAGCAAATTCTTTATATAGTTCAGTTGTATAGTAGGAAAGAGTTGATATTAGCATAAATCCTCCTTACATCGCAAAGCGAAATCCAATTTTCATATCGAAAACTGAGTATTTACGTTTCCAACTGCACACAGTATAAAACCAATACTTGACTTTGTCAAGTAAGAAAATAAAAAAAAGTTGTATGAGTTTTTGACCGGATGACTTGTGATCTTTTATCATTCGGGTAAAAACCCATACAACTGTTCCTGCTTATTCAGAAATATGATTTTCGCGCATATATTCACCAATTTTTTTATCACAGGCAAGAATGTGGTTTGCAAGCCAGTTCAGTAAAAACTGGATCAGATCAAGAAGATATACCTGCTGGTTGTCATCCAGATCCTCCATTTCATCCAGATCGATATTTACAAGACGGTCTACAAATGCAGCGTGTGCCCGTTTCTGTGAAGGAAGTTCAGGATAATGGATGCGCTCCATCAGAGCCTCTTCCTCGCTGAAATGTAATTCCGTATAATCTCTCAGTTCTGCCAGCAGACGCATGATCTCATCGTATTTATCATGTAAAAGCTGGTCGTGGATGAGGTCATTGGTATCACTGATGATCTCAAACAGCTTGCGGTGCTCATCATCGACAAATGTGATGCCGGTTTTGTATTTGTCCGTGAATGCAAATGGATCCTCTGTAGATTCTTCCGTAGGGATCATTTTCCCGATCATCATATCGCTGCTTAAAATATGATGATAAAGCCAGTGCACGAGGTAAGTAAGAAGTTCATTTAACGATCTCTTGGCATTGCGTGGTGATGTGGTATCCAGTTTAAATTCGTTGATCGTCTTTGCAAATGCAGCATGTTCTGTCTTCTGGAGAGGAAGCTCAGGATCATGGATACTCTCCATATAAGCCTCCTCATGAGCAAGGTGCGTAGCTGCGTAATCTTTCAGGTTTGCGATCAGGCTTTGACCGATGGCTGTCACATCCTCTGTTTTCTCAACTAATTCGAATGCTTCATTTATCATCTGGAACAGACGCTTGTGTTCTTCATCGATTGCATCAATATGAAGCATACAGTCTTCTGTAAATTCGTACATAAAATCCTCCTTCTGTGTGTCATAAATCCGCAGCGCTTACGGAAAAGTGCAGTGGAATGTCTTTCGTGTTGCTACATTTATGTCATCATCATAGCACATGCTGGAAGAAAATTACAGTTGTTTTCGTGGAAATTATGCCATACTTTTACAGGTACTGCGGATGAAATTTGCAATAATCCTTTTCATCGATTCAAATTAATGATATAATTTTTCTAAAATGTTGACAGATATACATTTTATCTTCCTAAAATGTTGATGATTTACATTAAAAAGTGTTATTTATGTTGATCAGAGGTGCCTTATGTTAAAAAGAAAAGCAACAAATTTTATGAAAAACTGGATAAACACAAAGGATAAGAAGTGCCTTGTCGTTCAGGGTGCCAGACAAACAGGAAAGACATATACCGTTGAACGTTTTGCCGAAGAAAATTATGAAGAACTGGTTGAAATTAATTTTAAACAGATGCCTTCTGCGATGGAGATATTTTCTGGAGATCTTACCGTAGATGCTATGGTTATGGGTATGCGGTTCCGCTTCCCTGAAAAGAAAATTATTCCTGGAAAAACATTGATTTTTCTGGATGAAATTCAGGAATGTCAGGAAGCGGTCACATCACTTAAATTTTGGGCGATAGATAATAAATATGATGTAATTGTATCTGGCTCACTTCTTGGAATCGACTACAAACGTGCCTCTTCTTATCCGGTTGGATATGTTGATTATTTGAAAATGTATGGGATTGATTTTGAAGAGTTTCTGTGGGGAATGGGAATATCCGGGGATATGATAGAAAATCTCTGTGGTTATCTGCGTTCTAAAACGATTGTGCCTGAAGCAATTCATTCGCAAATGATGAATTATTACAGACAGTACATTGCAATAGGTGGTATGCCAGAGGCAGTACAGAAATATATAGACACAAAAGATTTTAGGGAAATTGACAGGATACAGCGCAGCCTCTTACAGGGATACCAGTATGACATAGCACATTATGCAACAGCTGAGGAAAAGGTAAAAGCAGAGAAGTGTTATCTTTCTCTTGCAAAACAGTTACTGGATAAGGAAAACCATAAATTTCAATATAAAGAGGTCGAGCATGGTGGTCGGGCACAAAAATATTTTTCAAGTATTGAGTGGCTGCTTCGTGCGGATATGGTGCATTTATGCAAACTGGTAACAGATGTCAGATTTGATCTGGATGACTATGCAAGAGATGACTTTTTCAGGGCATACACAACGGATTTATCTCTTTTGATGGCGATGAAAGATTTTTCATTAAAGCAACATATCGTAGAAAATACGTTATTCGGAAACTCAAAAGGCGGTATATATGAATGTGCCATAGCAGATGCACTTTACAAGAAAGGATATCCGTTATATTTCTATAAAAATGAGACAACCAAGAGAAAAATTGATGTTATGATCCAAAAAGATGGTGTGGTAGTTCCGATTGAGGTTAAAAGTGGAAATACGCGGGCTAATTCCTTAAAATCTATTTTGAAAACGAATGCAGATATTCCTTATGGATACAAGTTTGTTGATGGTAATATAGGTGTAAGTGATGATGGTATCATTACATTACCGTTATATATGATCGCGTTTATTTAAAGTATTATTTTTTTCGTAGAAATAAATGTAGAATGCAATAAGATTGAATCATTAAAGGTTGTGAAAAAGCAATTTTTTGAAATCGAAAAAGACGGTTTCTATGGAACTTATTATGAAAATCCGAAAGGCTCAGACTGTGTGGTTATTGGATTATTTGGAGATAATCCCAATGATTTTATGGCAAAGTGTGGTGCAAAATGGTTACATAAAAACGGAGTGGATTTCGCTGCTTTTCCTGTCAATCCAAGACCAGGGGTGTAGTTCTCGGTTATTACTTGGTATGTTATAATACGATAGGCGAAGGAATGGACAGCGGAGATGCTGTAGTTCCCGGTTATTACTTGGTATGTTATAATGTTCTCCAATAAAACAATCTATCATTTTCTGCTGTAGTTCCCGGTTATTACTTGGTATGTTATAATTTACATAAGCATGTATATTCTATGCCATTTGCTGTAGTTCCCGGTTATTACTTGGTATGTTATAATATCATCATTGCATCTTCGTCAAAAAGTAATGCTGTAGTTCCCGGTTATTACTTGGTATGTTATAATCCAAACTCCGATAAAATAAGGGAGAAAACTGCTGTAGTTCCCGGTTATTACTTGGTATGTTATAATTTCCCATTGTCTTTAATATATTTCCAATGAGCTGTAGTTCCCGGTTATTACTTGGTATGTTATAATACGTCTCCGACATTGATCTCTACCCAGTTTGCTGTAGTTCCCGGTTATTACTTGGTATGTTATAATTCACAGCAACGGAGTACATTGAGCAGTTAAGCTGTAGTTCCCGGTTATTACTTGGTATGTTATAATTATAGACAGGAAGACCAAAAAGCACCGACAGCTGTAGTTCCCGGTTATTACTTGGTATGTTATAATCGACCGCCAAAAGCCATGCGCATAAACGTGGCTGTAGTTCCCGGTTATTACTTGGTATGTTATAATTCATCAATAAACGATTCCCAAACAGCTTGAGCTGTAGTTCCCGGTTATTACTTGGTATGTTATAATTCAATAAACGATTCCCAAACAGCTTGACTGCTGTAGTTCCCGGTTATTACTTGGTATGTTATAATCGTGCCCTGTCTCATCGGTGCAGGTGTGGCGCTGTAGTTCCCGGTTATTACTTGGTATGTTATAATGCAATAAGGTCAAAGAAGAGTACCAGGATAGCTGTAGTTCCCGGTTATTACTTGGTATGTTATAATAGATTGATGTCAATATGGTTACAGAGTGGGCTGTAGTTCCCGGTTATTACTTGGTATGTTATAATACCAGAAGCGGTTGAAAGCCCTGCCAGATTGCTGTAGTTCCCGGTTATTACTTGGTATGTTATAATTAAGGGAGTGGTCGCAGGAGCAATGGCAGGGCTGTAGTTCCCGGTTATTACTTGGTATGTTATAATAGGGTGCGAAAGAGGGTATCGCCGCTTATGGCTGTAGTTCCCGGTTATTACTTGGTATGTTATAATAACCAAAGGAGGAGCAACAACATGGAAACAGCTGTAGTTCCCGGTTATTACTTGGTATGTTATAATCTCTCCAGATTGTAATATCGTGAAATGGTTGCTGTAGTTCCCGGTTATTACTTGGTATGTTATAATAAGCACGATTGTAGGGCTTTCATTGATACTGCTGTAGTTCCCGGTTATTACTTGGTATGTTATAATACTACAAGGATTCCATACCGACAGCCGAAGGCTGTAGTTCCCGGTTATTACTTGGTATGTTATAATATTATATCCCGGTGCTTTCCTCTTTCGTTCGCTGTAGTTCCCGGTTATTACTTGGTATGTTATAATGCAATACAGATGTTTATGTATTCAAGACGGGCTGTAGTTCCCGGTTATTACTTGGTATGTTATAATTTCTCTTACAAAAATAGCGGCTATGGGTGTGCTGTAGTTCCCGGTTATTACTTGGTATGTTATAATAAGCAGCGAAAAGCGTGGTAACCGGAGCACGCTGTAGTTCCCGGTTATTACTTGGTATGTTATAATAATATGATTTTCACAGAGGATTCCAAAACAGCTGTAGTTCCCGGTTATTACTTGGTATGTTATAATATCCTATAGTCAGAGTGGCTGTCCCGCCGTGCTGTAGTTCCCGGTTATTACTTGGTATGTTATAATAGAAAATCTGGAACAGCATAGTAGGGGCAGTGCTGTAGTTCCCGGTTATTACTTGGTATGTTATAATTCTCTGCGGCGCTCTATCTCTTCTACCGCTGCTGTAGTTCCCGGTTATTACTTGGTATGTTATAATAAATAGTGGTGGAATAAATGACGAAAAATGCTGTAGTTCCCGGTTATTACTTGGTATGTTATAATTCCTCTCCTTTATTTTTCACTAACTGCTTGGCTGTAGTTCCCGGTTATTACTTGGTATGTTATAATGAAAGAAGAAGGAATGTAAAGGCCCGGAGCGCTGTAGTTCCCGGTTATTACTTGGTATGTTATAATACAGCCTATGAAAAAACCAGATTAGTAGAGGCTGTAGTTCCCGGTTATTACTTGGTATGTTATAATCTTTCAGCACCGCAATATACATATCTCTTTGCTGTAGTTCCCGGTTATTACTTGGTATGTTATAATCACCGAATCGGCTTTAGTTGGGAAGAAATTGCTGTAGTTCCCGGTTATTACTTGGTATGTTATAATAGGGAACGGTAAACCCTGC
>ERZ1673740.1483-NODE-1483-length-17365-cov-12.804679_pt1 | contig 17365 bp, 17 predicted proteins | sample MGYA00580221_ERZ1673740 | MGnify/ENA primary metagenome ERZ1673740 (study PRJEB41218, sample SAMN15661786) | gut metagenome | host: Homo sapiens | place: Canada: London | collected 2015-08-20/2019-03-30 | study: EMG produced TPA metagenomics assembly of...
ATGCCGTGCCGCAGCTGCCGGAGCGGTGCTTAAGCCGCAAGGCGGGAATTGTGCAGTGTTGCCTTAAGGGAAAGTACCCCCATATACTATCGTCAGCTCTGCACAGCAATGTGCAGGGCTTTTTTATTACCGCAAAGGAGATGAAACCGATTGGCAAATTACCAAAACATTTTACGGCAGGCACATCAGGCGATTGCCGATGTAGCAGACAATGCCGACAGCTGGCGGGCGTTTTTGCGCTCAGCTGCATATACAGCGCATGCCCGTCAAGCAAAGCGGCTGTCCCGGCATTTGAAAAAATATTTGTACTTGGCGGCGTCCCATTCATAAAAGCCGGTGGCAGCGCTGCTTCACAGTGAGGGAATCTTTGTAAGCATCCTGAATCTATTGCATAGCAAAGAAAAATGATTGACAATTCCAATTATAATATGCTTTAATGAAGAGCAAAACACTTACAATGTAACAATCTGCAATGCTTAAAGACACTGAACTGACCCGAACAAATCTCAAGGAGATATACCATGGCAGAACGCGAACTGCGGCGGATGAACCGCATGGAATTGATAGAGATCATCTACGCGCTCAAACAGCACGAGGAGGAACTGGAACGGCAGAATGCCAAGCTTCACCGACAGCTTGCAGACCGTACGCTGCGGCTGGAGCAGGTTGGTTCCATCGCCGAGGCCGCTTTGTCGCTGAACCGGGTATTTGAAGCCGCACAGGCTGCGGCAGATCAATATTTGGAATCGGTCAAGGCGCAGTACCCTGTGCAGGGCACCGAGTTTTCGCCCACCGCGAATAACGAAGAGGCATATTGGAAATGAAGGGACTGAGCGGAAAGCGCGTTGAGATTCCCTCTATGGAGGAGATCACGCAGGAGCGCAAACGCCTGTCTTACCGCAGGCGTTACAAGCGTGTGCTGAAAAGCACCGCCTATGCGCTGGTCGTTGTGGCAGCCATTGCGGTGCTGCTGGCAACGAACCTGCTGCCGGTGCTGCAGGTGTCGGGTGACAGCATGAACCCAACCTTGCAGGATCAGGACATTCTGGTTCTGCTGAAAACAGATACTCTGGAAAAGGGAGATCTGTGCGGCTTCTACTGGCAGAACAAGCTGCTGCTCAAGCGAATCATCGGTATCCCCGGGGATGTGATTTCGATTGACGGCAACGGCCTTGTGACGGTGAATGGCGAGGTGCTGGCAGAACCGTATGTCGATGAGCTAGCCCTGGGAGAATGTGACCTCAGTTTCCCGTATCAGGTGCCTGAAAATCGCTTCTTTGTGATGGGTGACCACCGCGCGACCTCGATCGACAGCCGGAGTACGGTTGTCGGCTGCGTTGAAAAGAGTCAAATTGTGGGCAAGGTGTTTCTTAGGGTATGGCCCGTGCCCCGTATTTCGTGGATAGGCTGATGGAGGAGTCCACATGAGAAATCAATTGGACAAGGCGATTCGGCGGGTAATGGCAGCGCGCCATGCGGAGCACCGCCGTGCTGCCGTGCTGGTGATACTGGCACTGCTGACGATACTTTCCGTCAGCTGGCGTCTGCACCAAGTAGGCATCGCGATGACGGACGATGAATACTCCTGCGGATATGAGGAGCATGTACACAGCGACGCCTGCTATACCGAGGTCTTGATCTGCGGTTATGAAGACGGAGCATCGGAAACCCCTGCTGATTCAGCGGAGGAAGACGGCGAGGCCGCGCCGACAGCCCACTCCCATACCGCAGACTGCTACCAAAGGGTGCTGACCTGTACCCTCCCGGAGCATACCCACACGCCGGAATGTCTGGCGGACATAACCGCAGATGTTGAGACCCCGGCAGACTGGGACGAGCAGAGCGAGGGCGTGAGCAGCTTCTGGAGCGATGCCATGACGGAAATCGCACAGAGACAGCTTGGCTACACCGAGAGCGCCAAAAACTTTACGGTGGACAAGGCGCTGGGTGAGACCTTGGCGCAGGCCCATCACTACACACGCTACGGTGATTGGTACGGCAACCCTTACGGGAGCTGGGATGTGATGTTTGTCGCCTTCTGCCAGCATTATGCAGGCATACCGGAGGATGTCATCCCGCAATGCGCAAGCCTGCTTCAGCTGCGCACGGAATTGGAAAACGCACACCCTGAATACATCACCCCGGGTGGCAGTGAGGCCACACCGGGCGACATCGTACTCTATACAAATGCCGCCGGTGAGGAAACGATCGGCATTGTAACCGCGTATGATGGCGCGAACCTGACCGTTGTTTCCGGCGCTGTGGACGGTGCGGTAGCGGCTGTAACGGTCGCAGAGGCCGATGTCACCAATATCATCCGTGTGTTGGATGCGTATGGCGTGTATGCGCAGACCGGCGCATCAGACGGATCCGAAGAACTCTCCTTTGATGCGGACGCCATTTTGGCAAGAGATGGCGCGGTGGCGTATATTGTTTGGCAACGGCCGGATCCCATAATGCCGGCTGCGGAAGACGATGATACACTGACCGCAGCGGCAGCAACCCCTCAGTATGACAGCGAGGGCAACCTAAAGCTGGATAAGCTGCTGACAAGTACAGCTATTTCCATCAATCAAGGCGGCACTTGGGAACCGCTGGATAATTTTGCATCTATCAAGGACGGCACCCAGGTTCAGGTGGAAATCGTCTACAGTGTACCGGCGAACGCATTCCTAGACGGCGGCAATACAGCAACCTATACCCTGCCGGCGGGTGTCTATCCCAAAGGAGATTTGTCAGGAAACATCACCGATTCAACCGGAACGATAATTGGTACTTTTGCGCTTTCGAAAAATTCCTCTACGGTCACATTTACATTTAGTAACGACACAAGTCGGACGTTCACCGGCACCTTCAAGTTTAATACCACGATCAATTACGCTGAGACCGGTGGCGACGGCAAGATACATCTGGGCGAGAAAACCTACACCATTGAGCCGGAGTATTCGCTGAACACGAAGAAAGAGCACACCCTTTCGGAAGACAACAGTAAGGTAAGCTACACCGTTACAGTCAATGCCCCAAATGGTACGCATGACCAGACGGTCACCATTACGGACCGGCTGGCCGCAGAGAATACCGCAAACGGCAGCTATGATACGAGCAGCATCAAAATCAACGGGAAGCCGCTCTCCGAGTATGCGGATGCCGCCATTATCTACAACGCAGACGGCAAGGGCTTTACGATTACAGGGCTGCCGCCTCTCGGATATAACGAGTCGTATGAGCTGACCTATGACGTAACTGTGGGTGCTGTGACAGGCGCAGACGGTTCCGGTACGCTCGTCAACACGGCCAAGGGCACAACCAGTACGCTGCAGAGCAACGAGGCCAAGGATACCGTCACCGTGAAGGAGAGCAGCATTACCAAAGCAGGCACCTATGACGCTGCGACCCACCGCATCAACTGGGTCATCACGGTAAAAAATCCGGGCGGTGATTTGGCAGGCTATACGGTGACTGATACACAGGTCACACAGCTGGGCATTGTTGCTGATGTAACGCTGAAAATTTCTGATGGGGCAGTTGTAACAACTATCCCAGGCAGTGTTTTTCTGACCGACGGCTACACCTTCCCGGCAGGTTCCAATGCGAGCTCCTATACATTTACCTATCAAACGGTTGCACCGGACCCGGTGAATGGCACCGTTTCTGCAACCAACCAGGCAACGCTGGAAAAAGATTCACGTTCCTATACCGCGACAGCCAATGTTTCCACCGGTGTAGGCAAAGTGGATATTCGAAAGTATCCGGGCACTGTCACGCCGCTGGAAAACGGTGACCAAAAGGTCATGTGGAATATAACCGGAACGGTTCCCGCGGGCGTTAACAGTTTCAAAATCGTGGATAACATCCGCGAACCGCTGTACGGCGTCAAAACCCAGCTGGAAACCGCCATTCGAAACAATCTGCGCTTGACGATGGAGGGCGGTACAACGCTGACATGGGCGCAAGCGGTAGATGAAGGCATACAGATTCAGCTTTCCTTTTTTTCCAACGGTTCGAATGACTGGGCGGATCCCGACAACGGCATTTCGGTTTCCGATGATGCAACCGCGGTGCATCGCATCCGATTACAGTTTAGCCGGACGGACGGCGAGAAGCTGCGCATTTTGAGATGCACCATCAGCGACATTCCAACGGTGGCAAAAACGTCTGATATGGCGAACAATACCAAAAGGCAGTTTTTGAACCGCGTGGAAATTTACTCGGATAGCGCCGGGCGCGAAGGCTGGAGAGGAACTTACGAGTATACAAAGATGGGCTCGATCACCAAGGAAACATCTGACAAGAGCGGCGATGGGTACAAGCAGAACAACAGCACTACCTATGCCAAAAACAAGGTCATCTGGTATTGCATCAAACTGAATCTGGGTAGCGGTGATGTAGACAAGACCCATACGCTGACGGTGGTAGATAAGATCCCGGACGGCATGAAGCTGGCTACGGACAATAATTCTCTTAGCAGCTATAGGATTGCGGCGGATCTGGATACAGCGCCGGGCAATAAATATACGGGAAAAATCAAAAAAAGTCCGAGCGAAAACATATACAGCCTTGTGTCTAACGGGGTTACCTATTGGTCGATTGACACTTCAGATCCAAATCAGCTGACCATTAAGGTCCTTCCGGTTACGCTGAACAAGCTGATTGACCCAAACAAAACAACGGATCATACTGTGGAGATCCGCTATGCGCTCCAGCTGGATGATGCGACAGCCTGGAACGAGCGTACTCTCGAGGAAAAAACCTATACGAATACTGCCACATGGGACGGTGCATCGACATCGTCCGGCATGACCATCACGCGCCCGAAAAAGGGGCTTCTGGAAAAGACCGGCAATTATGATGAAAAAAACCATCAAGCCAATTACACCCTTTGCATCAACCCCCGCGCAGAGGATCTCGCACCGGGCAGTGACACGCTCGAGCTTACGGACACGATGGAAAGCGAATACTTCGGCAAAACCGGCATGGAGCTGATGCTGGATTCTATCAAGGTATATGAATACATCCTGCAGGACGGCGACTGGGTAAAGGGCAACGAAGTCAAAGACAGCGTTCGCGTTGAAAAGGTTGAAGAAACCGCATCGACACGGAAGTACAAGTTCGTTCTGCCGGACGAGAAAGCCCTGGTATTGGAGTACTCTTATAAAATGAATCCGGGTAATCTCGCAAGCGACATGGCGGTAAAAAATACGGCTACGCTGGCGGGAAAAATTGTAGGCAATCAGGTTTCGGTGAAAAGCGACAGTGCATCGGCAACTGTACACAATGCCGTTCTGACTGTTTCCAAGACGGATTCTGCTACAAACTTAGCCATCACGGCAAGCCCGGCAACCTTTGCGATATACCATTATAATAAAATCAGCACAGGGTGGGATTTTATTAGGTCGGAGAATACAGGTTCGAACGGCAGCTTTGACCTGACATTTGCGCAATCCCCTGCAGCAGGCAGCCCGCAGCTGGTCACCGGGGACCTGTATAAGCTTGTGGAAACAGCGGCCCCGGCAGACTATGCACTGGATGAAACCCCGCGCTATTTTATCTGGAACAACAACGCAACGGATGATAACAAAAAAGCAGCTGCGCTTACAGCTGCAACCGGAGCTACTGTCCCGGAGGGGGTTACCACTGCAAACATCAGCTTTTTGGGCGTGAACGGAGACCGCGCCACAATGGCCATCCCCAACAAGCAAAACTGCCTGACCCTGCGCAAAATCTGGTATGGCATCGGGAACGACACGATAGAAGCACCGGTGGACGAGATCCAGGTGCAGCTGTACCGGTACAAGGACGGAACAAACAAGGCGGACGCGGAGACGGTCGGAACGGTCACCTTGACAAAAGCTGACGGCTGGACCAAGAAAATTTCTTCCTTGGAGAGCGGTTATCACTACTATGTAGAAGAGTTAGGAACAGACAGTGGCGCGCTTGTCTTCTATGAAGTAAAGTACAGTGAAAGCAACGACACCGGTGTCACCGGCGGCGGCACCATTACCATCACGAACAAGCAAAAGCCCAGCTATGAGCTGCCCGCCACCGGCGCGGCCGGCACACCCCCGTATACAGCAGCAGGCGCCCTGATCATGGGCATCGCGCTGATGTTAGGATATCTCATCAACAAACGCAGCCATTTGAGGGGGGGTGATAATTAGAAATAACCCCTCCACCGATGTGGACAAAACAGACCAAAATATTTGAGCAAGGAGACATAAAACCAATGAAGTACATGAAAAAATTCATGGCACTGCTTGCCGTGCTGACGCTTGCACTGACCATGGCCGTCCCAGCGTTTGCAGAAACGACAACGCCAACAAAATATACAATCACAATCAATAATGGCACCGGCACCTATGCAGCATATCAGATTTTCAAGGGTGACCTGCATGAGAAAACGCTGTCCAACATTGAGTGGGGCGATAATGTTACAGATGAGGGTCGGACGAAGTTTGGTAATGCAGCCGACAAGGCGAAGACAATCACAACAGAAGCAGATGCCAAAGCTTTTGCGGTTGAAGTTGCAAAGTATTTGACCGACCCTGCTGCAGGTACAGGCACGGATTCAATTACAGTTTCTGGCCCCGGTTATTATCTGATCAAGAACACTTCCGTAGGAGAAGGCGAAGTTTTTACTGACTATATCCTGCGGGTCGTTGGGGATGTCGAAGTCAATCCAAAGAGCGGCAAGCCAACGCTGGATAAACAGATCAGACACAATGAAACAGGTGTATGGGGTGTTGTCGGCGATAACCAGATCGGTGACACCGTTGAGTTCCGCACGCTCACGACTGTTCCGATTGTGAGCGGGTATACCCAATACACGTATGTAATCCACGATGAAATGTCCGCAGGGCTGACATCGAATGTCCGCAGCAACGAGGATGTGACAATCAAGGTAAATGATGAAACAGTATTGGATAAGAAGTATTATACTGTGACGGTTGACGGAACAAATGCAAATAAGTTCACAGTTACAGTCGATGTACTGAACGCCATTAAGGATGGCAAAATGGTTGAGGGAAATACACTGTATACATACTATACAGGTATTCTCAACGAAAATGCCAAGGTCTATAATGACGGTAAACAGGACAATAAAGCATATCTGGAGTACAGCAACAACCCGCATGATAATATGACCACAAATAAGACCCCGGAGAAGGTCGTGTATGACTGGACCTTTAAGATGGGAGTCAAGAAAGTCGATGGTGCAGATGGCACTCCATTGACCGATGCGAAATTTGTCCTTAGTAAGGAAAAAAATTGTGATTTAGGCGCGATTGATGATGATGGACAACCGCACAATACTGAAAACTTGATTAGCCTTATCAAAAACAGCGACGGTTCCTACACAGTTGCTCCGGCTGGTTACAACGGTTCTGTGGTGAATGTTATGACGGCGGGCGATATCACCATTAATGGTCTGGATGACGCCACAGTGTATTATCTTTATGAAACAAAAGCACCCGCGGGCTATAACCGCCTGACTGCTGCGGTAAGGTTCGAAATCACCGCCACTTATAGTGATGCCGGTGATAATTGCACAAGTGTAACCGCAACGGTAAACAATGACGTACAATCGAGTGTAAGCGTTAACGTAAGAAACAATAAAGGTTCTACCCTGCCCTCCACCGGCGGCATCGGCACTACCATTTTCTATGTGATCGGCGGCGGGCTGATGGCCGTGGCTGCCGTTCTGTTGGTCACCAAAAAGCGGATGAATAACAAGTAAAGGCGCATTTGCCGTCATATACCAATCCTTATAACATTAGGGAGTAGCCCATGAGAAAGAACCTCAGCACAATTATTTTAATATTGATCTTCCTCGTGGGTCTATCCGTGATGTTATATCCCTCCGTCAGCGACGCTGTCAACCGGAAGCATCAGTCCCGCGCAGTGGCTGGCTATGCCGAGGAGGTAGAACAGCTGTCAGATGCGGATTATCAGACCTATTTCGATGCTGCCGATGCGTACAACCGGCAGTTAAACACCACCCCCAATGCCTTTTATAAACCGGATCTGGTCAGCGGCTATGCGCAGACGCTCGACATCTCCGGCACGGGCATTATGGGGTATATCACGATCCCCAAAATCAGCGTTGAGCTGCCCATATACCACGGCACCGATGAGGGCGTGCTGCAGGTGGCAGCAGGCCATCTGGAAGGCAGCAGCCTGCCCGTGGGCGGTGCCGGGACCCATGCGGTCATATCAGCGCACCGCGGCCTGCCCAGCGCAAAGCTGTTCACCAATCTGGACGAGCTGGAGGTGGGCGACCGCTTTACCATCACGGTGTTGAATCGGGTGCTGACCTATGAGGTCGATCAAATCTCCATTGTGCTGCCTACTGAGATCGACCAGTTGCTTCCTACTGAGGGGATGGATTATGTCACCCTGATGACCTGCACCCCCTACGGCATCAACACGCACCGCCTATTGGTGCGCGGCAAGCGGGTCGAAACTACGGAAAGCCAAAAGCATATCCGTGTGGCGGCAGATGCATTCCGCATTGAACCCATCATCGTGGCCCCGATTTTGGCCATCCCGATGCTACTTGCGGCACTGGTCGGTGTGCTGGTTGCCCCACATCTGCGCAAGCGCAGCAAGAGAAGGAGGAAATAACATTATGAAAAGCATCCGTGATCGGTTGGCAGTGCTGCTTATGCTGTGCCTGCTGGTGTGGGGCGCTGTTCCGGCTCTTGCCGCAGAAACGCTTGATGAAACGCGCATCGGCTCCATCAAGGTATTGCTCTGTGATACCGAAACCGCAGCACCGCTGCAGGGCGGTGAGCTGACGCTGTACCGTGTGGCGAGTGTCTCTAAAAACGGCGCAGATATGAGCTTTACCTATACAAACGGTTTCGAGAATTGCGGAATCGCGCTGGACAATGTATCCGAAAGCGCACTGGCGAGCCGATTGGCAGAAAAGGTGACACAAAATGCACAGGCAGTCACCAAGACCGTCAACGACAGCGGAATCGCCGTGTTTGGTGATCTGAAGGCCGGGCTTTACCTTATTGTGCAGAAGCAGGCAGCCGAAGGGTATGACGCCATACAGCCTTTTCTTGTGACGGTTCCAATCATGGAAAACGGGCAGTATGTCTACGATGTGGACGCCCACCCCAAAGCGGGTACTTCAAGCCGGAAAACAACGCAGACGCCGCCCACGCAGGAAGTGCTTTCTGCACTGCCGCAGACCGGACAGTTGAATTGGCCTGTCCCTGTGCTGGCGGTGACCGGTGCTGTACTGGTGGCGGCAGGTGTTGTACTCAAAAAGCGAAGCGGTCAGAATGAGAAATAAGCTGGGGAACGCCCTGATTGCGCTTGGGGTTCTGGCATTGCTGGCAGCTGTGCTGCTTATGGGCTACAACCAGTGGGACAGTACCCGCGCAGAAAAAGCAGCCGACAGTGTGCTGACCCAGCTGGAGGAATCGATCGCAGAGCCACGCACCATCTATCCCGGTGATGCAGCAGAACCCACAGCGGACACGGAGATGCCTGTTGGCACCATTGACGGCTACGACTATATTGGGTATCTCTCTATTCCGTCCATCGGGCTGGCACTGCCCGTGATGCAGCAGTGGAGCTATCCGGGGCTAAAGATCGCGCCGGGTCGGTATTCCGGCTCGCTATATACAGATGACTTGGTAATCGCGGGACATAACTATGCGCGTCACTTCAGCCCTCTGACGCATCTTACGGTGGGGACAGAAGTGCTTTTTGTTGACATGAATGACAACACATGGCATTATGCGGTCTCGGATACAGAGGTTCTGCAGCCAACCCAAAGCGAGGAGATGGCGGTCAAAACGTCCGATAGCAATTGGGATCTGACATTGTTTACCTGTACCACGACCGGTCAGGCACGATATGCGCTGCGCTGCGTCCGCACAGACGAGTGAGCATGATTCATCGTCATCACTTTCAAAAAGCAAAAATACTTCCGCATTGGAAAGCGGTATTGTCAGAAATGGATTTCAAAATTTCCTCAAAAGACCGTTTGCCGGACATCATTGCCTTTAAAAGCTGCTCCTGCTGTTGTTCCTTGCGAATGTCGTAGAGTTTTTTCAATTCGCCAACAGCCTTTTCGTGAGCAGCTCTTGTTTTTGCCACTTTCGCTTCGGCTAATTCCATTTTTAATGGAAAGCCATATTTGGAATCTTGTAATATTCTCCCAACCAATGCTATTCCGGATAGATACAAACATAGCATTTCAGAAGGTTGGAATTCTCTTTGTCTATGTCCGAACTGTGCTGCTGAATTTAAGTACGGAAAGAAGAACCTGTCTGAGCTTATTTCGATGATACAAGATCTCTATATCGCAACAACAGCATAATAGTAAAGACCGTCAGATCTCAAATGAGACTTGACGGTCTTATATTTTATGATTGTATTTAAGGAAATCGCTCCGGTGTTCTTGTTTTCGTAGTTGATAACCTTGTGCTATAAGAGTATCAACTTTCAAAGCGACTAAATTGATGTCAGAACTCATTGCCCGTGCTATTTGTTGAATGTCATAGCCATTCTCAATATACTCTAAAATGGTATCGCCTGGGAGCGAAGCTTGTGAAACAAAAATGTTGGCTTCGTACTCCATATGGTTTTCACGCATAAAGCAAATAAAAAACGAGCTTTACCATTTTTTCTCTGGCAAGGCTCGCTTCTCTGCTTTGTTTGTTAATCCAGCCGGAACACCTGCTCCAGCTTGGGCTGGGCACCGGTCACGGGGTCCATTTCCAGCTCCAGAATATCTTTCATATACTCATTCCAGCGGTCCACAATGGGGCTTTCTGCCTGCACTTTTTCAGCATAGGCAACGCCTTTTTCGCATTCATAGTAGCCAAAAAGTTCATCTTTGCAATAAAAAATGCTGTAATTGCAGATGCCTGCCTCTTTCAAAACCTTGATCATCTCCGGCCAGATCTCTGCGTGGCGGCGCTGATATTCTGCCTTGCAACCGGGTTTGATGCGGCCTTTCCATGCCATATGTTCCATGTTGATTTCCTTTCCGTACAAACATTTTTATTTTGTATCACGTTAAAACCAAAGTCAAAAAACAAGGTTGCATCCGCACCTTATTTTTGGTAAAATTACTGTAGTGTTACTATTCTTTTCATTTACATTATATTGCTTTTTTCTGATCTATTTCATACCACAAAGCACTGTTTATTTTGTGATAATTCTACTGAGGTGATCCCTTATGTTGACCTATAATATGGACGTGGAAGAGCGCAGTGTGTGGCTGCGTGCAACGCCAAATAACGCCGTGTTGGCACAGCCGTTTTATGCAACGGAAGCCGGACTGTTTTATGGGCGTTCCCACTTTGCCACAGCCCGTACAGACAAGGAAAGTTACATCCTTTTTTATACCCTGGCCGGGGCTGGCTTGATTGAGCAGAACGAACAGCACATTGAGCTGCCGCAAGGTGCCGCACTGCTGATGAACTGCCGCACACCGCAAAGTTACTGCACGGCCCCCGGCTATGATGTATGGGAGCACTACTGGGTACACCTTGACGGTGTTGGGGTTAAAACGTTAGCCGATTCCGTACAGTCGCAGGGGCGGCTTACCGCTGCGCATGTCAGCCGCATGGAGATGCAGCCTTTGTTTGAAACACTGTTTGCCGAGTGGAAAAAGGAAACCACCACCGCCCAGATCGAAATTGGGTTGACACTGCACAAAATGCTGGCACTGCTTGCCCACCAGCAGCTTTCCGGGGACGAAAGCCGTTCCAACCGGACCATGATCAAGCAGATTGCAGATTATATCCGTGCACATTATGCGGAGCCCATCAATCTGGATATGCTGCTGGCGCAGATCCCTGTCAGCAAAAGCTGGTTTTTGCGGCTTTTCCGGCAATATATGGGCACAACACCGTACAATTTTTTGTTATCCACCCGTATTACCCGCGCAAAAGAACTGCTGGTTCTGACAGATTTCCCTGTCGGCGAGGTTGCCCGCCAGGTTGGCTTTGAGGATGAAAGCAATTTTTCCACCCGCTTTTCTTCCATGACAGGCCAAAGCCCGCAGCAATACCGCAAAAGCGCACTGAAGCCTTTTGCCCAAAATTCATAAACACAAGACAAAGCACGGTCTCATGATGATTTTCCTATCGCAGAGCCGTGCTTTCTTTTATTTCTCACCGGTTCAGATCAGCGTTCGCTTCATCCATTCTTTGCTGTAATACCGCACCACCGGGATGATACAGCCGGAAGCCCAGCTTAACGGGGTGGCAAGCCAGATGCCCCACACACCCAGGTGCGGCGCCAGCAAAGAGGCAAACGCCAGCCGGGCCCCCATCTCAAACAGGCCTGCAACCAGGCTGACATTTACATCCCCTGCACCGCGCAGCACGTTCAGATAACTGTTCATTACCGCGGCAATAATATAGGCAAACCCCATTACACTGAGAAAATCCGCCCCTTGTGCAATGCTGGCAGCATCGGTGGCTGGGTCAAGGAAAATCGACAGCAGCAGCCGGCGCGATGCAAACACCGCGACGGCCAACACCAGGCAGATCACGCAAAGCGCTTTCAGCGAATCACGCAGGCCCTGGCACACGCGGTCTATATCGTATTTTCCCATATTCTGCCCCGTGTAAATGGAGCTATATTTTTACCGATGCAGAGGAGCTGCTGCGCCCCTTTTTTGACCCAGCAGCCTTGCCGAACAGCCGCCTGCTGGCCCAGGTACTGCATGGCTGGAGCGGCATTTTTTCCTCTGCCGACCACCCCGCACTGGCAAATTATGTCAAGATGATCCTGCAGGAAATGCAAACACGTTCCCTGAACTATGAGATCAGCGTGCGCGGGCTGTTTGTTGCCCTGATTACCGAATTCATGCGGCTTTCCACCGAGCAAAATGATTCTGCCTCAGCAAACCGCATGGTCATTGCACCTGCATTGACCTATATTGATGAATTCTATATGGAGAATTTCAGCATCCGCGACCTTGCCGATGCGTGCAGCATGAGCGAATCCCATTTTCGCAGGGTGTTCCGGGAGCTTGTCGGCATGGGGCCGCTGGACTACCTGAACCGGACGCGCATTGCAAAAGCTTGCAGCCTTTTGCGCATGACCGATGATTCAATCCTGACCATCAGTGAAAAAGTCGGCTTTGGCTCCATGTCCAGCTTCAACCGCCATTTTTATGAGGTGATGGGCACCGCCCCATCGGACTGGCGGCGGGCCACAGGCACCGGCATTGGTACTTCTATCTTGAAATACAGCGGCTGGCTGCGCCCGCCAACTCCATAACTCCCGAAACAAAAAGGGAAGCCGTTCTCTGCAAACGGCTTCCCTTTCAAATTATCGATTGCGGCTTATTTGCTGATTCTGTCGATCGCTTCCAGTTCCTCTGCCGTAAAGCTCATGTTCTGCACTGCTTTGATGTTATCCAGGATCTGGCTGGTTTTCGATGCACCGATCAGCACGGTCGTAATCTCATCATGGCTCAGCAGCCAGGCCAGGGCCATTTCAGCCAGCGTCTGTCCGCGGGCCTGGGCAATATCGTTCAGGGCATTGATCTGAGCGATTTTTTCCGGCGTAATATCCTTTTCTTTCAAAAATCGCCCGTCTGTGTGTACCCGGCTGTCAGCCGGAATCCCCTGCAGATATCGGTTGGTCAACAGTCCTTGTGCCAGCGGACTGAAGGTGATAATTCCCTTATGCAACCGAGCAGCCATCGCTTTCAGGCCGTTATTTTCAATCGTGCGGTCAAAAATCGAGTAGCGGTTCTGATTGATGATAAACGGCACATGCAGTTCGTCCAAAATCGCAGTAGCTTTTTCCAGCGTGGGGCCGTCATAGTTGGATAGGCCGACATACAGCGCCTTGCCGCTGCGCACCGCCTGGGCCAGCGCGCCCATTGTTTCTTCCAACGGGGTGTTAGGATCCATGCGGTGGTGGTAAAAAATATCCACATAGTCCAGCCCCATGCGGCGCAGGCTCTGATCTAGGCTGGCCAGCAGGTATTTGCGGCTGCCCCAGTTGCCGTAAGGGCCGTCCCACATTTCATAGCCTGCTTTGGTGGAAATAATCAGCTCATCGCGGTAAACGCCAAGGTCATCGTGTAGGATCCGGCCAAAATTGCGCTCGGCAGCACCCGGTTCTGGGCCATAGTTATTGGCAAGGTCAAAGTGGGTAATGCCGTTATCAAACGCCGTACGGCAGAGCGCACGCATGTTCTCATACGGGGAGGTATCGCCAAAATTATGCCACAGCCCCAGCGAAACAGCGGGCAGCAGCAGGCCGCTGTTTCCGCAGCGGCGGGTTGGCAGGGTGTTGTAACGGTTTTGTGCAGCCTGGTACATAAATATCTGCCTCCTTACAAGGATTATTGAATTTTTTTAAGGTCAACTGCACTTTCCGTACAGTCCTCCAGTGTTGTAACTTCGCTCGCCCACGCTTCGCTTTTATCCGCATAGCGCACGGTGCTGTCCTGCACGGTCAGCTGTTTCACACTGCGGGCATACAATGCGGGGATCGCATGGGAGTACACATGCCGCACCGATGGCTGTTCATCAAACAAGCCTCCCGGCTGGGTTCCCTGTCGCTTAAAAGTCATGTGCAGGTCCCGGATGCGGATATCCCGCAGGCAGCTTTCCGGCTCACCGGCCAGGAACGCACAGCTTTCGCAGGTAATGGACAGGTTATCGAATGTAACGTTCCGGATGGTTCCTGTCTTTGTCCGGCTGTTTTTCCTGGGGGTCGCACTGATGAAAATCGGTTCGCCCTTTCCCCACCAGCCCGGTGCACCCGGCTCGGCATAGCGGTCTGCATAGCGCAGGGTGGATCCGGTCAGGTGGTGAATATGGATATCCTCCACCGTTCCTCCATCGCGTACCCAGATACCCACCGCACGGGAGCAGCGGTCAATAATGCAGTCGCTTAAAGTTACGTTGCGGATCGTTCCGTGGGTCTCGGTGCCAATTTTCAAGGCGGAATCGCGGGAATGCAGCACGCAGTTCGTGATGGTGATATTCTCACACACACCATACCGGCGCGACATGGGGCCGGTGGATTTTACCACAATGGCGTCATCACCCGTTGAGACAATGCAGTTGGCAATTACCACATTGCGGCAGCAGTCCGGGTCAATGCCGTCGTTATTGGCTCCGCGGTCATCGTTCAGGATTTTTATTCCGTCAATGCGCACATTCTGGCAGCCTGCCATATGCAGTGTCCAAAAAGCGGCATCTTTCAGCGTTACATCGCGCACGGTAAAGTTTTCCACATCTTCAAACAGCATCATGCGCGGGCGGAACGCTTCGCAGGTTTTGGGGCATTCATGGAAACCGTTATCTTCGTTTTTGTCCAAAAACACCTGGTCGCCCTGGCCGTAAATCGTACCCATACCGCTGATGGTCACATTTTTGGCGTGGGATGCACCCAAAAAGAAGCCGCTCTGCCAGCCATCGGCAGTATCGTCAGGGTTCACGCCGTTTCCCCCCTGGGGGAACGGTTTGATATCTACAGGGTCCAGGCTGCTGATAAGGACCGCGCCGCTTTCCAGGTAAAGTTCCATATTATCTTTCAGCAATACCGACCCACTCAGATACTGCCCGGCCGGGATGATGACACGCCCGCCGCCTGCCGCCGAGGCCGTATCCACAGCGTTTTGGATAGCAGTTGCACAGTTTGTCCTTCCGTCCGCCACCGCACCGCAGGAAAGAATGTTGTATTCCATTGTTCTGCTCCTTCCGGCAGGAACTCTGCCTAAATTGTGCCCATCATAACACAGTTTTTATTGTCTGTAAACTTCAATTATCACAAAGAATCCGTGCATTATACAAGTTGCATTTTCCCGGCTGGGCGACTTACAATAAAATAAATAAGTCGTATTGGGGGTAGGCAAATGCCGTCAGAAAACCTTACATGGCAGCTTTGTCCCGTGGTTCGCGCATCATTCCATGCTGTGCTGCACAGTGGAATCGATGCGGTATCTCTTGCTGCTGCCATGCAGGAATTTTCCCAAACCGTTGAGGGGCTGCGCCAAGCACACCAGCTGCTGACAGCTTCGCTGTTTCGGTATCAGGCGCACTTGTTCCTGTACCTTGAATCTGTCGGCACAGCGCTTGCGCCGGATGGGTTGTCGCCCCTGCTGGATGCACTGCTTTGCCCATGGCCCGCTGCCGTGGGCGAAGCCCTGCCCCGCCGCTGGGTAGCAATGCAGCCGTATTTTTACCACGATATCCCCACCACTGCCGGCGATTGGCTGCGTGAGCGCCATTCCGGTGCACAGCATGGGCGCATTGCCGTTTTGAAACCGGATAAATGGTGCAGCTACATGGAGTACCATCTAAAGCTGGTGAGCGAGGGCTTGCTGGAGGGGGATCGCTGGCATCTGATCAGTGTACAGGAAAACCTGCTGTTTTCTTATCTGGAAGAACCGCGTACCCATGTAAATATCCGCCACCAACCCGGTGTACCAAGCGCCGAGCTGCAAGAATGGCTTGCTGTTGACCCAGAAAGTCACTTTGAGCATTTTGCCAAAGAACAGCAGGGGCCGGATGCTCCAAATTTTGTTTATCTTCCCCGCTGTGCAGGTACCCACGAATAGGAGGTTTGGACAATGATCCGTATCGGCTGCCGTGCCCATGACTACGGCAAACATACCCCCGTCCAACTAGCGCACATTCTGCACACTGCCGGGTATGGGTGTGCTGCTGAAAGATGAACAGCTGATTGATGACGCGCTGAACCAGTATTACTGGCATATCAAATATTTGCAGGACCCTGAAAGCGGGCTGTACTACCACGGCTATAACAATATTACCGGGGACCACATGTCCGGCATCAAGTGGGGCCGCGCCAATGCCTGGGCCGCGTATACCATGTCTCAGGTGGGCATTTGCCTGCCGCAGTGCTACCTGTACCCCAAGTTTTTGGATGTTTTCGGCAGCCTGAACGATCAGCTTGCCGCACTTAAGCTTTACCAGACCGAAAACGGCCTGTGGCGCACCATTGTGGACGATGAAACTTCTTATGAGGAAGTCAGCGCCAGCGCCGGCATCGCTGCCGCCATGATCGCCAAGGGCAACCCGCTGCACATCAAGTACATCAATAAATCTATCCCCGGTATGCTGGCAAACGTCAGCCCGGATGGCCGCGTGCTGAATGTTTCCGGTGGCACCGCGGTTATGAAAGATGCCGACGGTTACCGCAGCATCAGCCGCGACTGGATTCAGGGCTGGGGCCAGGGATTGGCGCTTGCGTTCTTCGCGGGTGTGCTGAACTATGACAATGTCCGTTCTGACGGTGCGCTGTAAAAACTTGTTCCTATAATGAAATCCCGGTATGGTACACAGTTGAAGTGACCCCAAAAAGCTAGACAATATTTTGAAGTAAAAATTGTTCAAGCAGC
>ERZ1673740.1488-NODE-1488-length-17317-cov-4.828351_pt1 | contig 17317 bp, 26 predicted proteins | sample MGYA00580221_ERZ1673740 | MGnify/ENA primary metagenome ERZ1673740 (study PRJEB41218, sample SAMN15661786) | gut metagenome | host: Homo sapiens | place: Canada: London | collected 2015-08-20/2019-03-30 | study: EMG produced TPA metagenomics assembly of...
TTAACAAATCTCTAGCAAAAGAGATTTGAAGAGCGGGGGAAGCTGTTCTCTTTCCTTCCAACAAGAGAATCCTTTCTTCTAAAATCCTACACTTTTCTTCCAATTTAATATACTTGTCAAAAAGGATGCTGTAATCTTTTGACAGACTAATCACATGTTCAATGTAAACATCTATTTCCGTAGGCATAATACAGTGTAATTAAAAACGAATAATTACTTTTAAAACAAAAGCAAAATAGATTCAGATATTAATATTCAATGTTTAAGAACATAAAAGGGACCTTTTAACACTATCAACTACTTTTTGCGATTCTCTTCAACGCCAGAACCTCCTTCTTTAATTCCTCACAGCGAGTATTAGCCAACTCCAACTCTATCTCCAGATCCCTAATCCTTTCGTCTCGTAATAGTATTTGTTTTCTACTAGTCTCATACATTATATGTATATCACTATTCTTCTCTTCCGACTTATTCATGTTACCTTCTCCACGCAAGAGCCATTCCGCTGAGATATCCCCAAAAGAGCTAATTACATTACAAACTGTATCCAAACTTAATTTTCGATCTCCTCTTAACTGCTGATTAATAGTTCTTTGATTCGATCCAATTTGTTTAGCAAAAGAATTTTCTGAAAATCCTTTACTTGTTATAATCTCCGCAATCCTCTGAATTATACTATTTTCCATATAATATTTAATTTAGAATCATTCTAAATAGAACAAATGAGGTATTTTTAACACTATTATATCTCGTATTAGCTCATTTGTTCTTATATTTGCATTGTGATAGAACAAAAGTACTATCACAGCGTACTAAAAAAGAGCAATAAACAAAAGTAGTATAAAAATGAAGAATCTTACAAATGTAAAGACAAAAATCTCGACTAGTGAGACATTATTGGGATTCAATATAGGAGAACCCACAATCATAAAAAACAAGACCATACCATACTTAAAGGTAAAAAGGGGCGTGGATTACTTGAAGACTAAAGGATATGATTTTACGATACAAACAGCGGGACGCATTGATGACGTGATTGTAACGAGATTAAAGTAAACGCTATGACAAGGAACGACGCAAGGCTTATAGCCGAGGAATTGATTCCCCTCATGCGAAAGGAGGTAAAAAGGATCGTGGAGTCCGTTTTGGAGAAAGAGGCCCAGAAAGAAGACGAGTTCGTTGGCTTCGATGAAGCCTCCAAGATCACCAAGCTATCCATCCGATATCTGAGGGAACACATAAAGGAAATACCTCACGCTCATAAAGGCCGGAAAAGGGTGTTTAGTAAGGCCGGCCTTATAGCGTATATGAACAGATAAATAAAAAGATATGGCAAGATTAGAAGAGATCATAGTGCCGCATGGCTCAATAAGAGCCTTGGCCAAGGACACGGGATTCACAGAGATAACGGTCAGAAACGCATTAAAAGGTGTAACAAGTTCCCCAAACGCTTACATGATAAGAAAAAGAGCGATAGAATTTTACAGGGGATCAAAACAAAGCCGATAAATAGCATAAGGGCATGGCTAGTGAAGCGTCACGGCTGGAAGCGGATCATTTTAAAGACTAAAGGCTATTGCAAATCCTTCACCCCGCTCCGGGTTCGATTCCCGGATGCCTACTAAAAAGAGTTCTTTGACTTAATGAATAAATCCTTATCCCCATAAGAGGATATACGTAAGAGATATAGGTATGGCGGGTAAGGTTATGATAGGCGAAGATACCGGAAGGGATGATGATCCCCCGCTCCCGATGCAGTTCAATCGGTTCCGATGTTGGAGTTTTACATATTATAAGTATACATGTAATGTATTATAGAGGATATTCCTTGGGGTGTTATGATCCAGCATTGGTTAACCCTGTCCTCTGAAAAATATATCCCGGACTGGAGGCGAGAGCCGCTGATCGAATCGGCTTCCGGGAACGAACTAAAAAAAAGAAAGACATGGAAGATATTAAGATCAAGAGAGACATTCTTGCCCTCATCGGGCAAGAACCGGTAGGGAAAATGGAGGAACTTTTCGATTGGCTAAAGGAGAATCGAAATCATGAGGATTACATGATACGTTGCGATTGCGTAAACCGTTCCTATCCAAATCATAAGGCCGTTTACGATTGGATAATGACAGGTGAGAAAGGGAAGACAGGTAACTCCTCCATCCAAAACACCGACCTATGGTATCTAAGGGAAGGAGATTTCCTTCCGGAGCCGGTATCGGGCATTTTCAACAATCGAGGGCCGGGCAAGACAGGTATCAAGCTGCTCAAGGAAGCGGGTAACCTCTTCCCCTCAAAGGAAGAAGCTACCATAGCCTCCGAGAAGGTCAGGGAGTTCCTTTGCTCAATAAATAATCCATGGTGTCTCTAATCCATTCAAAGGCGATTTCCAACTCCTCGATACGTTCTTGATCCAATCCTTTCTCGCTCATGGCCTTAATGTCTATATAATGACTATTGCGAGCACATTCTATAGCATAAGAAATAAAACGTCCACGATCCTTCGGATGAGTAGAGTCAGGGAAAGTGTCTAGAAATAAATTCAACAATTCTTTTTCGTTCATAATGCTTAATTTTTTGTTTCACATCGTAAAGTTAAGCAATCCCGGCGAGAGAGCGATACCCTTGCCGGGAACAAACACCGATAGACCTATTAATAACCAAGTTAATCACATGAAAGAAAGAAGGATTCCACCCTAAGAATTACTTAGGGCAGGTAGCGAACCATGATCAGTTTTAATATTATTCGTTTAGCCGCACGATCAAGGCGTGCGTCCAATGTTAGATTGGTTATCTTGTTATATTATTTATCTAGGGTTACAGGGGGTGCGAGTTCCCCCGGCTACCACGCTTAAATCACATTGCTAATTATTATACACTTCACCCAAGACCTTAATATACCTCCGTGAGGCAGGCAATTAGGGAATATTAGTTTTTACTTAAACTGTTCCGGGGTGGGATTCCCCGGCAAACGCTCCCTTAGCTCAGTTGGTCAGAGCATTTAGGGTCGCCGGTTCAAGCCCGGCAGGGAGCACGCTTCATCCCTAGCGGATGCTATTCAATCAATTATTTCACGAAAGTGCAACGCAGGTCTCCGTCCGTGAGGATATGAGACCTTTTCACATCAAGAAATTTAAATCAACAACATATGATAAAGAGAAACCAAGCATGGTTCTGGAAGATATTCCGGGCCATAAAGAGCATTATCATCTTCTCACTAAGGATGATCGCAGCTACCGTACTAGGGCTAATGTCAATAGTGTCAATATTTGAGTGGTACGAAAAACCTCTCAATATTCACCTCTTGATCCTAGCGATCATATCAATCTTTATTGTGGTACACCAAATAGTTATAATGACTTATGAGTCAGAAAAATGATTTCAGAGTACTATACGTGGTGCAAGCCCCTTCAAGGCCTAACCGATCCAAGAAGGACGATATCCTAGACGAATTAAAGACACTTAGCAAAGAAGAATTGATAGAGATAAGAAAAGACATTGTAGAACTAATAAACGAAAAATAATGAAGACATTCGAGGAATTAAAAGAAGATCTGCTTGAACGGGCTAAAAAACATAATGCTTGTCAAGATGGATACAGGATGGGGTTAAACGCAAAAAGCAAACAGGACTTACTGAAAGCGATAACCGATAATTGGTATTGGGTCTTGAGTGCATCCAAGATGATTGACGCAAATTACCTAGAAAATAACTTTTCTGAAGAGGAACTAGCCGAAGCCGGCATTTACACAAGAAAAGAACACACCTCTAATGCTAAATCATTTGCTTGCGGCTCTGCCACGGTCGAGGCTTGCGGCTCTGCCACGGTCGAGGCTTGCGGCTCTGCCACGGTCAAGGCTTACGACTCTGCCACGGTCAAGGCTTACGGCTCTGCCACGGTCAAGGCTTACGGCTCTGCCACGGTCAAGGCTTACGATAACTCATATGTCGAGGATTGCACTGGAAACATAAATACAGTTTCCGATCATGGAATAGTCAAAGATTACTACAATCATAAGATATATATAAAGAAAGGAAAATTCGAGATTATCGAGATCGAATAAATTCAAGGCCTTAGCTTATCGGTAGAGCGCCCCTAACATGGGGATGGCCGGGTTCGACTCCCGGAGGCCTACAAATCAAGATATATGAGAGACATCTACATCAAAGACCCCGACGGCGAACCGGAGTACGACGGGGAGGAGGAAACAGAATCCGAGGACGATCGGTATCAACGAGATTGGGAAACCAGCACTTTATATTGGTAAAGAAAATCATTCAAAATAAATAATCATGGAATCAAGCAGTTACGAGGTACTTCCAGTAGAAAGCCATGAAGTACAAATTTTACAGGTAGATGCGGTTGAGAGAGCAAACGTGGACTCACAAGTTGCGACCGCGAAAAGATATCCTAGGGATATCAGAAGGAGTATTGATAATTCCGTGGTAATGGCCACGATGAATCAAGACACGGCAAGGTCATGCAGTTACGCCTTGCCAAGAGGAGGGAAACCTATTACTGGCCCATCCGTACACCTCGCCAAGATAATCGTATCCAATTGGGGTAATATCAGGACTGAGGCCAAGGTTATCCAGATAACGGACAAGCAGATCATCAGCAGGGGTACATGCTGGGATCTGGAGACAAACGTAGCGTCCGCGTTCGAGGTTCGTAGGAGCATAGTGGATAGCAAGGGGAAACGTTACTCAGACGACATGATTACCGTCACCGGTAACGCCGCCAACTCCATAGCTTATCGCAATTCGGTATTCGCCGTTATCCCCAAGGCCATAGTGGACAGGGTCTACCAAGCCGCCCAGAAATTCATCACGGGGGATCTGTCCGACGCTGATAAGATATTGAAAACGAGGACTAATATCATCAACAAGTTCAAGAACGAGTACGCCATAACGGAAGAGGAGGTCATTAAGCTATGCGGCAAACAGACCAGCAATCAGATAGGCCCCGACGAGATCGCCATGCTGATCGGGATCATACAAGCGTTAAAGGACGGGGATACCACGGTAAACGATCTAATCCTTCCAATTCGTGAGACAAAGAAAGATGTCGATCAAAAAAAGGAGGCGATGAGACAGTCTAAGGGCAAAAACAAAGAGGACATGCCATGAACAAGTACTCATCCTATACCAACGCCGAGCTGGAGGAGCATTTATCAAACTACCTTATCGACTCTTGGAGTTACAGCAAGGTAGCCTCTTTCTCCCGGAACGAGAAGGAGTTCGAGAAACGGGAGATTTACCGGGAAAGATCCAGATCATCCTCCAGCACGGTAGCGGGTAACGCCTATCATTCGGCCTTGGAGTATTTCTTCATGGAGCTACAGCGCAAGGGGCAGATAATACCGATCACGGAAATGGAGAGGGTAGCGTTCTCATACATAGAGGAGGTACACCCGAATGATTGGAAGATACAGAAAACGACACCTACCGTAGAGGAATGCAAGATCGAGGCCACCAAGAGCGCCACGAGGCTTATCAATAACTTCTACGGGGAGAAGGATATCTATCTTTCCGGTATCAAGGGGATAATCGCCGTGGAATTAAGATGCGAGGAATGGGTAACGGTAAACGGGGTGGACATCCCCCTGCCCTGCCACGCTAGGCTAGACTTGGCGATAAGGACGGAGAGCGGTCGGACGGTCATCATAGACCATAAGTCAAGGGCCAAGTTCACCGATGACGAGGAACTAACGTTTACCTGCGGGAAACAGGCGATGACCTACGTTAAGTGCTATGAGTCCCGCTTCGGGGAGAATGTTGACGAGGTATGGTTCGTGGAGAACAAGATCTCGAAAAACAAGGACGGCTCCTCCCAGTTGAAGAAATTCGTGATCAATCTCGATAACGACACGAGGAAGCTTTACGAGGCCATATTGTACGAGCCGCTAAAAAGAATGATAGAGGCCGTGTCCGATCCGGATTACGTGTACATGATCAACGATAGCGACAACTTCGTGGACAGGGCCGAGCTTTATAATTTCTGGGCCAAGACGCTGATAGCGGAGGTCGATGATTTCAACGTGCCCGAGTCAAAGAAGGAATTGATATCGAAGAGACAGAAAAAAATACGGGACGCTTCCCTTGGATCGGTAAACCCCAAGGTAATATCCGAGTTCAAGAGGAACGCTTCCTCATTCATTCAATATGATTTATCCAATAGTAATATGACAAACAGCGAGAAAATAGAGCATATCCTACGGACATTCGGGGTGATCGTGAACGTGGCCAAGGAGATTAACGGGTACTCGTCAGACACGTATCTGCTAGAGGTATCCGCTGGGACAAAGATCACGACAGTGATGAAATACAAGCTAGACATAGCGAACGCGCTGGACGTGCCATCCATAAGGATGGGTAACGAGCTTATGGTGTATGAGGGAAAATCCTACCTCTCCATAGAATCACCGAAGAAAAGAACCAAGTCCTTGTACTGGGACAAGAAGTATATCGACGGCATGAGGATTCCCATAGGAACGGATAACTTCGGAAGGCTCGTGGTGTGGGATCTCGATAACAACTCCACGCCTCACGCCTTGATTTGCGGAGCTACCGGTAGCGGTAAATCCGTGTGTATCATATCCACGATAGAATACGCCCGCTTAGCCGGTATCCGGGACATCGTAATTTTCGATCCGAAATACGAGTTCTGTAATTATTCCTCCGAGAAATACATAAAGGTCTATAATGATATAGAAGAAATAGAGGCCAAGATGAAAGAACTCGTACAGGATATGCAGGAAAGGGCTAAATCGAGGGCATCATGGAAAACGCTGGTGGTGTTCGATGAGTTCGCCGACGCGGTAGCGTCCTCCCGATCGGGAACGGAACTTGACATAAAGGAAATGGTCGAGGTTGGCCAGCGAAAGAACGCCTTCGGGTTCCTCGAGCCTAAAATGGAACTACGCACGGTCGGTCGTGAAAAGTCATTGGAGGAGAATCTGAAGATGTTGCTACAAAAGGGACGATCGCTTGGGTTCCGGATCATGGCGGCTACGCAAAGAGCGTCGGTTAACGTGATCACGGGAGACGCTAAGGTGAATTTCCCCGTACAGATATGCTTCCGTGTACCTAAGGAGATTGACTCCAAGGTTGTCCTTGACGAGCCGGGAGCCGAGACGTTGGGCGGCATGGGGGACGGACTAATGAAATCTCCCGAGTATCTAGGTATCGTGAGGTTTCAAGGCTTTTATAAAAAATAACGGCCATGGCTAAAAGGTACCAGCTATCCGAGTCTTTCATTAAAACACTGTCCCGCCATCTATCGGTTATCCTAGAACACGTGGATTCCAAGGGAAGACCAAGGATAGCCGATACCGTAAGATTGGCCAAAAAGGATCTAAAGAAACTCGAGAAAATAATCCAAGATGGAAGAACTGATATTATGCCTCAATGAGGCATGCTCTAAAAGACATTGCCTCTGTCATCAACGGCAGAGGCATTGGAAAGACCCGTCTAAAAAAGATGGGGAAACTGTGAGGCCGGAATCGGCCTTACTTGACGGGAATACTCCTTGCAAAGGGTATGTCCCACAATACGAAAGAAGAAAATATAATATTAAATATTAATGATATGGGAAAGAGAAAAGAAGGTTCTTACAACTTTGACAAGAACGTACAAATGTTTTTGGCTTGCGCAAAGGACGATAACCGTCCCGCTATGGAATGCGTATATTTCAAGGGAGATTGGGCCTACGCCAGTGACGGACATATTATCGTTAAAAACAGGATATCCGAATGCTCAAACCTTGACGAAGCCATGATACAGGCGTTAGACGGCAAATTACTGCATAGTCTATTTTTTAAGGACATGTTGAAATATGATGACATCCTTATCTCTGATGACGGAATAGAGTGCCATAAGAAGAATGACAAGGCGTTCTTCTATTTCGCGGATGAGAACTTAAAATATCCAGACGCAGAGAAAGTGATACAAAATTATCAGGCAAAACCCAGCGTTCCGCTTCCTCAAATATCCTTTAACATGGGCTTATTCGACATAATGAGGAAAGCTTTATATGAATGCGAACGATGCACGGCTACTTTCAAGGGCGTTAACGATGCCATCATTTTTGACAGCATGGTAGAAGACGTAAGCAGTATCGGATTAATCATGCCTTTATACAATGAGGCACTAAACCAACAAATATGAGAAATTTTATCAACAAACATTGGGTATTGATATTGGCCATAGCCTTTATTCCGGCAGGGAACAGAGTTTTTAACCATGTTGACGCATGGCTAGGAATAGTCATTATGTTAACTAGTTCATTATTTATAATTTACAAACTATTTAATTTTATCAAGAATGAAAAGGACAAGTTTTAAGTTTTTTACTATAGCGATAATCGCTATGGTATTTTTATCCTCTTGTGAACGTGTAGCACCTAATTACGCTGGGGTATTGATGGAAAATTACGGGAAACAAGGGAAGGAGGATTTCAAGGTCGTATCAGGCAGGGTTTCAACTTGGGAATGGGGCACGGAATTATTTCAAGTCCCGCTATTCGACCAACGAGGCGAGTTCGGAAGCCCTGTCACGTTAAAAGCCGCAGACAATACGGAGTTTAACGCACGCCCCACTTACTCCTACAAGGTTATCAAAAACAGGGCAATAGACGTTGTTTTCGATAACAAGCACATAGACAAGGCCGATACGGAATCAGGCAAAGACGGTTTCATGCAATCATTGGAGGATAACATACTAGAACCTCGCATCTATGACCTGATCAAGGAGGAAAGCCGTAAACATAAGACCGACAGCTTAATGGCTGATGGAGGTTCGCTTCTTTTTGAGAAACGCCTTGAGCAGATTGTAGATAAGGAATTCGAGAAAAGAGGTCTTCAATTACTCACATTCTCGGCGCAATTAGAGTTTTCCAAGGCGGTTCGCGAGAAAATTGATAGTAGGAATGAAGTTAACACCAATATTTCGGTTTTAGACCAGCAGATAGCGGAGCAACGGCAACGCAACGAGTTGGAGCAATTGAAAACGGAACAAGCGTTAATCACCTCGAGAGGATTGACTAAAGAAATTCTTTATAAGCAGTTTATCGACAAATGGGATGGTCGTACCCCCATTTATGGAGCGATACCCGATTTAATAAAGATTCAGAACTAAGGATATTAATATTAGAGTGTGTTTTTCATGGTATTAGATTTAGTTTTTATCCCCGCCGTCCGTGAGGATACGCGGGGATTTCGGGCGGTAAGTATTCCGGGATGAAACGTTACGGAGTGCGCATGACGTAAAGAGGCCGGTTCGATCCCGGCACCGTCCACGAATAACAAACATATAATTATGGAAACAATACAGAATTTAGATCACTTGACAATGACCATATACCTTATCACCGCGATACTAGGACTGATCGCATTGATATTGGCCGTATTCTTACTAATAAACGATAAAGAAAGGAGGAATCCATGGGAAAGAAAAGATACGAATTGGTGATAGCCGTTGACCCGGACATAGATAAATCCGGCATATGCGTACTGTCTCCTTCAACGAGACAGCTAATTCTAAAGAGCCTCCCCTTCCCTGTGTTGGTCGATTTCATAAAGGAGGCAAGAGAGAGATACAAGGGGGTAGACATAGTGGTCATTGTCGAGGCCGGATGGCTTAACGAAAAAAGCAACTTCCATAAGGCTAGGGGTAAATCCGGCGAGAGGATAGCCAAGTATGTAGGTCGTAACCAGCAAACCGGGATATTGCTTCTCCAGATGTGCGAGCACATAGGGATTCCCTGCGAGGAGGTAAAGCCTTTGACCAAGCATTGGAAAGGGGACGAGGGCAAGATAACCCATGAGGAACTCTCCTACATAGTCGGTCCCTTGCCTAAGAGAACGAACCAAGATCAACGTGACGCTACGATTCTGGCTTGGTGGTACGCCGATCTACCAATAAAAATAAAGACTTGGTGATATGGCGAAGAAGAAAGACGAGCAAGAAAAGGTGAAATGTGGCGATTGCGCCAACGGACATCCTCACAAGGGGCTATGCGTTTGGTGCATCATACATGATGCTGGAAGAGTCGCTAACTCCACGAGATTTTGTAACACTTTTAAAAAGAGAAGATAATATGGAACAAGAGAAATTTGATTTATGGTGCGTGGTCGAGTTATTCGGCCATTCAAGGATAGCGGGAAGATGTACGGAACAGAACGTGGCCGGTACCAATATGCTTCGGGTAGACGTTCCGGATACAAGTAACCAGCCCGGTTTCACCCGCTTTCTCTCATCGGGGGCCATATACGCTATAAATCCTGTCTCCGAGGAAGTGGCAAGGCAAATGGCGGAGAACCTGCAAATACAACCTGTAAACATATGGGATGTAAACCACCTTGTAGACCAGAAACTAAAGTCCTTGCAGGGCGGAGAGTCTCCGGATTTTGATTTTTAATATATGGATAAGGGTTTCATTATGCTCTCTCGTAAGTTTTTTTCTAATGAAATGTGGGAAGCAGCCCGGACATTCTCGGAGTGCGAAGCGTGGCTTGATCTAATACAATCGGCACGATTTGAGGCAACCGACACGATTGAATGTATCGGAGGTAGAGAAATAACATATGGGAGAGGACAATATCCGGCTTCAAACCGTTTCCTCGCTGGTAAATGGAAATGGGGAGAACAAAAAGTCAAGACATTTCTTGCCAAGTTAAAACGGAAAGGAATGATAACTACGGATAAAAGCCAAGGGATGAATGTCATAACTCTTGTTAAATACAACGAATACAATGGTAATATCCCAACAAGCAACCCACAAAGCAACCCAGTAAACAACCTTTCAATAAACGACTTAGAGAGTTTGATAACTCAATTGATATCCCATAGAACAACCCAGTGCCAACCCAGCGATAACCCAAATAATAATAAAGATAATACTTTAAGAGAGAGTCTTAATACGCGTGAGACGCTTTTCGAGAATTTCAAGAATGAGTTATTGGGGGACGAGGAATGGCGCAGATACGCTTGCCAGATATCGGGATTGAGCGTCGCTTTCAATGACCTCATTCCCGGCGAGCTGGATAACTTCCTCGCTTGGATGGTATCCACCGGGGAGGGCGATACGCTAAAAACGATAGATGACGTGAAGAGACGATTCACCTATTGGTGGCAAGGAACAGGACTAAGGGCTTATAATCAAAGACATAATGGAGGAACAAGAAAAGAAACTTTCGGAGGCTATACAAGCCATGCGGGGGCCTACGGAAAAAGAGAGGCTCCAGCAAAAACAGGTGTTCAACCTAGTGAAGAAGCACGCAAGGACTATACAGAACGTTTCTAGGTACGATCTCTCGGACGATACGGAGTACATCAGCCACGCCCGGATGATAAAGGCGCTCGGTTGTAATTACCTAGGGATCGAGAGGCGGCAATTCGAGACAGACAGGGGGAATGACAAGGTTTTGAGATTCCTGTTGTATTATTTCAACGATTGCCCGTTGGCCGAGTCCGTATTCCCGGAGGAGAACTATAAGCTGCACAAGAACCTCCTTATCGTGGGAGATCCGGGAACGGGCAAAACGCTCATGATGCAGATATTCGCCGATTACCTGAAATTGACGGATAACCCCAAACGCTTCGTAAACCTATCCGTGACCCAGATGATGAACTATTACAAGATCCATGGTCACATAGACAGGTTCACGTACAACGAGGAGGCCGGGAAAGGGAGCATGGAAGGGAACCCGTTCGATATCTGCCTTAACGATATCGGTCTTGAGACGGAGAACCAGAAAAGCTACGGCACCAGCCTTAACAGCGTAATAGACGAGTTCCTATACGCGAGGTACGAGATATACCAGTCCCATCAGAAGAAGTATCATATCACTTCCAACCTATCCGTCACGGATTTCAAGAATCGGTTCGGAACTAGGCTGGTGGACAGGTTCAAGAGTTTTAACGTGATAATCCTAAACGGAGAAAGCAGGAGAAGATAACATGGAAATAACAGAGAGATTGAGAAACACCCCTACCGGTTTGATCGTGTTGGTAGGAGACATGAAAATTATCGTGGAAAAGTACAGCCCGTATTACAACGGGCAGAACAAGATCCCGTGCAGGGGATGCGTCTTCCGGGACGAGGGAGCGAGATTCTGCGAATACTCATCTGCTTGCATGGCCCATCTGAGGCCGGATCACGAGAGCGTAGTTTTTGCTAAAACGAGAGAGACATGAATGTTTTATCCTTATTTGACGGAATGTCTTGTGGTAGGATCGCATTAAGAGAACTCGGGATTGAACCGGAGCATTATTATGCGAGCGAGATCGACAAGTTCGCCATATCCCAAACGAGGCTGAACTTCCCGGACACGATACATTTAGGGGACGTGACTAAGTGGAGGGAATGGGAGATAGATTGGGGAACGATAGATCTCATACTGGCAGGAAGTCCTTGCCAAGGATTCTCTTTCGCCGGCAAACAACTGGCTTTCGATGATCCTAGAAGCAAGCTCTTCTTCGTATTCGTGGACATACTGAGCCACGTGAAGGCATTGAACCCGGATGTGTTCTTCTTGCTTGAGAACGTAAACATGAAGAAAGAGCACATGCGGGTAATTACTGAGTATTGCGGTGTTCATCCAGTCAACATAAACTCAAATTTGGTGTCGGCCCAGAACCGGAACCGGTGGTATTGGACGAACATAAGGACAAAGAAGGTCGGACTGTTCGGGGAGATCCACTCCGACATACCGCAGCCAAAGGACGAGGGTATATTGTTAAGGGATATCTTGGAGGAAGAGGTTGACGAGAAATATTACCTAAGCGAGAAGGCCATTAGGTATATCTTAAACGATAAACGTATGGAGAAACGATTCACCCAGATCGACGGGGATAAAGCGGTCTCCTTGATGGCCGCTGGCACATGCAATAACACCGGGACCTTTATCTCGGTAAACGGGAAGGCACCATGCCAACGTGCCAGTGGCAGAGGGGGACTTTCCCCCAGACATAATTACGAAATCATAAATACTTCCGGTATGCCAAGAAAATATCAGAACAAAGCCTCATGTCTCTTAGCTGGAGGCCATGGAGCAGGAAACCATTCGGATATGGACTTGATCCTGCAAAGACCTAGGGGCAATAATAAGGGTAATGTTTTCCGTGGCAAGGCACCAACCTTATCGTCAAACGCATGGGAACAGAACAATGTGCTCCATAAGATTATCCAGTTAAATGAAAGTAAGGAAAGCGGGGGCATCCAGCCATATCAACAAAACAGGGTATATCATGCGAATGGACAATGTCCGGCCTTGTTAGCCGAGATGAGTAGAAGAAGCCATGCCATACTTAGTGTACGACAAAAAAGAAACTTGAAAGATCAAGACGGAAAATCGAGCTCATTACTTGCCTCCTCATATAAAGGATCACAAGCTAATGGCATGACCCTAGTGGAGACATCATCTATCCGGAGATTGACCCCGATCGAGTGCTCTAGGCTACAAACCGTTCCTGATTGGTACAAATGGGATTGCTCTGATACGCAGATATACCGTTTGTTAGGCAATGGATGGACTATCAAGGTTATACGACATATACTTAGTTTTCTAAAGAAAGACATTCATCATAGTTGAAAGCTGCATTCATCTATGATGAGAGTAGTGAAAATCAAAATCATGAAACAATACAACGATTGGGAAGAGATTGACAAGGACACGAACGGCCTTGTCACCTCGCTAACCTACATGGTGCTTTTCGTTAACGGCCAAGTGTATAACTACACGGTATCGCTCATGGAGGCCATTAGGAATAGCGAGCACTACAGGCATAACGCCAAACGGACGGCCAACGCTATCGAGAGGGAGATAAACGCTTATAACACGAACATCTTCCGGATAGCCAAGGCTAACAAGGAGGCGTTCACGGCGATAAGCAACGCCTTGCTAAGGCCGGAGGTCTTTGAGAAGGCTTTCGACAGGGCGGGATAATTTTTCAAGGATTTCATTTGGCGTTTTGGAAAGAAGTGGTATATTTGCAGCGAACTTCATACACATAGGCAAGCGGAAGCCTGCCGTATATAGCGGGCATTTTTTATGCTTGTAAGATCGTTGCATCTATATGATATAGCGGTTGTTTCTCCCGTGTGGAGCGTTAATGCGCCCACTGCCTATGTGGTGAAGTTCAACGGGTCGGAAGCAACCGCTTTTCGCTTGCCCTGCTAAATAGGGATGCAGCACAAAACTTTCCTGTAATGCCTAAAGAACTTCAAAAATGGCAGAAATTACAACAAACGTAGGGGCGTTAATCCCCATCACAGAAAGCAACGGTAAAAGAGCCGTTAGCGCAAGAGCTTTGTACGACTTTTTAGGTTGTACAGAAAGATTCCAGTCTTGGTTTGATCGGCAACTACAGTACGGTTTCGACGAAAACAAGGACTATGTAGGGTGTAAAGTATTTAACACCCTTGCGAATCAAGAACTTCAAGATTACGCAATGACATTAAGCATGGCGAAAGAAGTATCAATGATACAAAGAAGCGAGAAAGGGAAGCAAGCCCGCCGTTACTTCATCGCTTGCGAGGAAAGACTGAAAGAAAGCAAATCAATTAGCCAATCCAGACCATCGTCCGTTACCCCAACAAAAGTACGTGCCGGAATCGAATGGGTGAAAGGTGTAAGCGAGATGCTGAACCTCAATGACGTTTCCAAGCTGTCATTACTGGAGAAGGTAGCCACGCCACTTGGATTACCATTGCCCGATTACGTACCGTCAAAGGGAGTGATGAAGTCGGCTACCGATCTACTCAACGAGAAAGGTTACAAGGTATCACGGAATCAATTCTACAAAAGGGCTATCGAGCTAGGATATATCGAACGTATATCACGTAAATCATCTAAAGGCAAGATCAAATATTTCAACTCCATATCCAAGAAAGGACTCGAATACGGAGAGAATCAGATAAACAAGAACAACCCGAAGGAAACTCAACCGGAGTGGTATGTGGACAAATTCGATTCTCTTATGTTAGTATTGGGATTTTCAAAGATGGAGGAGTTGAGCTATGCAGGCTAAAGAATACGATTTCACGTCCTTCAACGAGTTCATTAACAAGGTTATCAATCCATCGGAAATGTGCGAACAATTGACAGACCTTGTATTCAATTACTCATGGTGCATCAACGAGGAAACGGTGGATCGTTTCAAGGACGATATCGCCACGATCTATATGTTGCTTGGGGAGTTCAAGAAACTTGCCGAGCAGAACTAATACTTACCCGGGGTATTCCGTCCAAGGGGTACCCCCTTAAATCAACAGGAGAAAATTATGAGAAATAAAGAACTAATCGCTCTTCTCCAAGAGCAAGACCCGGAAGCGGAGGTAATGATACGCACGTCCGATGGAGAGTATGAGTACGATCCGGTGGATGTCACATGGGACGAAGAGATAGAATGTACAATTATTCAAGAGGGATAAATATGGAAGAGAAAATAAAACAATGTCCCGAGTTTCCCTTTTTCGGCGCATCTTATCCAGACGCACGTTGTATCAATGGATATTTATGGGATCTTGACTCATATGATAGCGAGGTTGGGGGATTGATCATAGGCGGGGATGTCCCCTGCCCTTTCTGCAAGACCGAGGAGTTTATAGAGTACGATCCTTTTGGTTTATTATACGTAGGGAATGACAAGGAGAAAACACGTGAATGGTATTTTTCTTACATCGAAAAATTGAGGGAAGATATAGATAATAAGAAATATTTTAACAACGAATTATAATATGAATCAAATTTGCACGAATAAAAAACAATCATCACGCCTGTTAGAGGCCGGGGTGAGACCGGATACGGCAGACATGTATTTGGATGAATTTGAATTACCGGTCGCATCTGAATATGGCAGGGTTGAAAATCATGTGGATCAAGATATGGCATTCCCGGCTTGGTCTCTATCCAAGCTGATAAACATGCTTCCTGCCACGATTTCACAACGCAACCGACCCGATTTAAGTTTGGAAATCACAAAAGATAGCGTGTATTGGTTCATCCAATACACAGAACTGGGATACGACTGCAAGCATGAGGTTATGAAAAAGAATGTCTTAGATGCTGTTGTGAATATGATTGAATGGCTTATCAAGGAAGGATACCTTGACAAGAAATACCTAACAGATAAATGCGGTGATTGCCGACTTATCGAGGATGAAGACGCAAACGGGGGCGCTTGGTGCGCCTTCCATCAAAAGCCGGTAAGGTGTGATGGTGAGGCTTGTGATGATATTTTAGAGAAAGGAGGATCAAATGCGTGAGATTAAATTCAGAGCGAAGCGTATTGATAATAATAAATGGGCGTATGGTGGATTGGTTCAAGCCGACGACTATTGCATTATAGACCAGCAGAATGAACTGTATGTTGAGAGAGAGTATAATTTTAGAGGTGATACTCACTTCTTTCAATTGTCTGGAGTTATGTGCGATGAAACAACTATAGGCCAGTTCACAGGCTTAAAAGACAAGAGCAGAAAGGAGATTTACGAGGGGGACATTATCAGCGTGAATGGCAAATATCCTAAATTGATCAGGTACATAGATGAATGGGCGAGTTATTGCTTGGCTAATCTTACAGATTTGGACTGTGATCTTAAAACTCGTTATTGGCAGCAAGTTAGTCCTTGCTGGTGGACTGATTATAAAAGAGAAATTAAAGTAATAGGTAATGTTTATGATAATCTAGAATTGGTAAAAGGAGGTTAAAAATGAAAGCAATAACCATCAAACAACCGTGGGCCTCCTTGATAGTCCACGATATCAAAGACATTGAGAATCGTACTTGGAGAACTAACTATCGTGGACGTGTGCTTATTCATGCTGCCGGTTCTCATGGTAAAAAGTTTAGCGTCGATTTAACTGATGCCCAAATGAAGGCTGCATTTGGTACGATTGCTAAAGAAACAATGTTTGGTAATCTGCCTTTTGGTACAATCATTGGCAGCGTAGAGATTGTGGATTGCGTAGTAAATCATTCATCCATTTGGGCAGAGAAAACAGAAAACTACACAGTCGGCATGAATCCTAAACTGCATGAGAATATTACAGGCAGAAAGGTTGTCTATAATTGGGTATTGGCAAACCCTGTAATGTTTGACAAGCCGATAACAGGCGTGAAAGGCAAGCTTTCGTTTTGGGAATTTAAACAATAAGCATTAACAATGGAAAGAGATATTGATATGGGACAGACGATAGAAGATGCGGCAAAAGAATATTCAAGCCAGTTCCCATGGGGGGAAGATGATAAAATCGCCTCCCTTATATGCGAGAATGATTTTAAAAGAGGCTTCAAGGCCGGTGCCGAATGGCAGG
>ERZ1673740.1562-NODE-1562-length-16644-cov-4.217252_pt1 | contig 16644 bp, 9 predicted proteins | sample MGYA00580221_ERZ1673740 | MGnify/ENA primary metagenome ERZ1673740 (study PRJEB41218, sample SAMN15661786) | gut metagenome | host: Homo sapiens | place: Canada: London | collected 2015-08-20/2019-03-30 | study: EMG produced TPA metagenomics assembly of...
GCAAATGACTATCAGTACAATTATCAGTATGATGGTCTTGCAGGAAACTATGAGTTAAAGGATACTTCGGCTGAATTTGGACAGATGGGCAACATCTTTACAGCTCAGCATAATGATGATGTGAAAGCAGCGGGATTTTATACAGGTGCAGGGAACACATCGTATAAAATCTATGTTTATAAAAACTGTAAGGAGACTCCGACAGATGGAGAACTTGCATCGACGAAAGAGGGGGTATTGGAGTACACCGGGTATCATGTTGTAAGATTGTCAGATTTTGTTCATGTAAAGAAAGGCGAAAAATATTCAGTTGTTGTTGAAATTCAGGATAAAAAGAACGGAAATCCGTTGACGCAGACTACGGGAGCGAATAACTTTGGTTACCAGCCGGGAAAGAAAGGGACATCTTTTTACAGATTTGGGTCAGGAGCGTGGAAAGATATAGCGGTTGAGGGGTATGACAGTAACACTCAGCATTACAGAAACAGTATGCGTGTCAAAGCCTTTACTGATGCTTCAACATATAATGTAAAGTTGTCTCCAATCAGCAGCACTAATGCTGATGTATCATATGATAATAAGACATATAAAGATGGGGACAGTGTGACATTTACTGTTACACCGAAAAACGGATATAACATAAATCAGTTAGGTGTTCTTGTAAATGGGAAAATTTTTCAGGGCAATAATGGTACATATACGATTACAAATATTGATAGTGATATAACTATCAAAGTAATAGATACAAGTACGAGTTTCACAATATCTTATGAAACACGAGGCGGAACGATAATAAATTCATATGCTCCAGGCACATATAATTACAAAGTCGGTACATCCGACTTTGGTATGGGTGTGAAAAAGAAAGGTTATGTATTCTGTGGATGGACGGAAGATAAAGATGCGACACCGGAAAATGTGACATATATAAAAAATATCTCAACAACAGACTTTGGAGATAAAACACTGTATGCCATATGGAAACCGGCAGTATATACGGTTACTCTAAAAAAGGATGTTGGGGAAACTGAAAATAAGTCATATAAATTTGAGTATAATAAAACATATGAACTTCCGGAGAATACATTTAAACAGAACGGTTATAATTTTGTTGGCTGGAACACAAAAGCCGATGGAACCGGAACAGCTTATTCTGACAAAGAAACAGTTAAAAATCTTGCAGACTCACCAACAGAAGTGTTCTTGTATGCACAATGGGAAGCACACTGTTATACAGTGGCTTTTAATGCTAACGGTGGAACAGGAGATATGGCGGATAGCAGCTTAGCATATGATGTGCGTGCATATCTTCCGGAGAATAAATTTACACGAAAAGGATATAAATTTGCCGGATGGTCAGAAACATCGGACGGAGAGATAAAGTATAAGGACAAAGAGTATGTTCTGAATATATCCGGAGATGCAGCATCGAAGACATTATATGCCGTATGGACACCTAATACATACAATGTAGCTTTTAACGGCAATGGCGGAGAGTCAGACATTGATGTTCAGGTAATTAAATATGGAGAGAGTACAGAGTTAAAAGGTGACGGATATAAGAGAGGTTACGAGTTAAAAGAATGGAATACTAAGCCTGATGGCTCAGGAAAAGTATATAAGAAGTATGAAGAAGTTTTAAATCTTACAGAGCAGGATGACGAAACGATAACACTGTATGCACAGTGGAAAGCAAAAGAATATTCAATATTACTTAACAAAGATGATGGAAGTTATACTGCATATACCAGGATTTCTCATACTTACGGAACGGTGACAAAATTACCGACTAATATAACAAAAGCCGGATATGATTTTGCAGGCTGGTATGATAGTGACAGCGGAGAAGTCGTATATGAAATTGCTGCAGATAAGTATAGTTTTCCAGAGTGTTATGTTGCTCAGTGGATACCGGCAAGTTACGAGATTACTTATAATACAAATGATGGCATAATAAATACCGGCAAAGTAGAGTATTACTACCATGAAACAGGTATCTCACTTCCGACGGATGTAACAAAGTCATATTATGATTTTGCAGGGTGGTACGATAATGCTGATTTTGAGGGAACAGCTATTACTGAGATAAGTGCAGATGCCAGCGGAGACAAAGTTCTATATGCAAAGTGGACTCCGAAGAAGTATAAAGTTACACTTGTGGATAAGGGTGAATTTAAATTAGCACTTATGGATGTTAAAGAATACACTTATGGAAAGACACAGGAGTTATTTAGTTGTGGCAGAGAGGGGTATTATTTTATAGGTTGGTATGATAATCCGGAATTTACTGGAGATGCGGTTGAAGAAATTTCCGCCGGAGAATCAGGAGATAAAGTATATTATGCTAAATGGAAAAGCATAGATGAAGAAGAACCCGAAACAACACCGGAACCGGCGGAGACAGTCACTCCTAGTCCGGAGCCGACGGCAACAGCGGAGCCTGAAGAAACACCATCGACTTCAACACCATCACCTGCACCCGTTGAAACTTCAACGGCTGCACCGGAGCAGATAGAAACACCGGTACCGGCACAGCCGACAGATTCCCCGGTAATTGTTCCATCAGCTATCCCGGCACCTGTAAATACACCCGTTGTAATATCAACGGATGTTCCTGCAACACCAACAGTGAAGCCTACGGAGACGCCTACCGTCAAACCGACTGTAAGACCTACGGTAAGACCGACAGATGCACCGACAAAAGCACCAACAGATGTACCAACAGGACAGCCAACGGCAAAGCCGGCTAAAAGAGCAGTGCCCAAGAAAAATAAAAAGGTGGTGTATAAGGGAATAAAATACACTGTAACTAAATCTGATGCAAAGAAAGGGACTGTTAAGGCTGCAGGAGTAAAGGGCAGTAAGAAAAGCCTTGTGATAGCAGACAGCATTAAGATAAACGGATATACATTTAAAGTAACGGCAATCGGAGATAAGGCTTTTAAAAACAATAAGAAGACAACTTCCGTAAAGATAGGAAAGTATGTAAAGACTATTGGAAAGGATGCTTTCAGGAACTGTACCAAACTTAAGAAAGTAAGCGGAGGAAAAGCCGTGAAGAAGATAGGAAAGAGTGCTTTCAAGGGTTGTAAAAAGGTGAAATTGCCGAAAAGTTTTAGGAAAATGTGAAATATATACTTTTAACACTTAACTGCTCGAACAAAATAAGAAAAAACCCTCATAAGTTGCGACCTTATGAGGGTTTTGTTTTGGTGTCAATGTGACACATACAATCATTTATTTTGCTGATTTAATCATAACACATTAAATCAGCTATTACAAGTATATCTTTTTTGCTTCTTTTTATGCCTGTTTCGTTCTTTTTATTTACCATAAATATAATCATCCTAGCGACTCAATTCCCGGATTTGCTATCTTGTTCATAATACGGAATGCAATGTTTTCGCATTTCCATCCCCATGTCTTTGATGCCGAGTATTTTTTATTTACTCCGTCAAAACCTGTTCCATGATAAAAGGTCTGACCGGGTTTACTGTAATGTGTTGCAAGTCTTTCGGCTGTCATAAGGATATTTTTTTCTTTGGTGTCGGCATTTATTCCTTTTGCAGAATCGCTGTAGACACCGAGACCGGTGAGATTGTTGTCTTTTACAGCACGCTTGCTTTTGCCCCAGCCTGATTCAAGGGCTGCTATTGAAGTCATGGCAATGGCATTTATGCCATATTTTTTTTCAGCCTTGACAAATGCAGGTGCAAGTTCTTTAAGATTAGTTCCCTCAAGTGCATTCTTTAAGGTTTTTGTACTTACATTTGACGGTTCAAATATGTTATTAGAGTTTATTGAAACAATAACATATTTTGAAACTGTATTTTTGACTTTTTTCGTATCTTTGATTTTTTTCTGCATATTTTTTACTTTTGTAGTATTTTTGTTTATTGATGACTTAATAGCTTTTTTTGAATGTTTAATATTCTTTTTTATAGATACAGTATCCATAAGTCCGGAAATTTTTTCAAAATCAGGTAATACGGTATTATCATCGGAAGATGTTTTTGCCGTTTTTGATGAAACATTCTGGTTGAGATATATGCTAAGTGATGAGTCATATTGTTTAGCATATGATTTTAACGACTGTGATGGTTCAAAAACATCTGAAACAGTTACACAGTTGGTTTCTTCAATGGCATTGTCTTTAAGTGTGTTTATTGAAGATAACTGTTTTTTCTTTGATGATATTACGCGTTTCGTGCGTGAAGCCTTGCTCTGTGCAGTCTGAAGCTCAGAAGAAATTTTATTTAATTTTTTCTGAAGATGTTTCATTGTGACAGTTACAGTCTTGCCTATTATTGGTTTGTAATGTTTTGGCTCCTGATTTTTGTTTTTATTCTTTTTTGATTGGGTATTTTTTTTACTGCTTCCTTTTTTAGTGGAAGCGGTTGAAGTATTAGTCTTTTTTATGGTTGTTTTCTTAGACTGTGAAGTATTTTTGCCTGAAATCGGCTGCTCACTGTCTGCCTTATTGCCTGTTGTGTTTGAAACTGTATTATCTGAACTGTTGTCAGTGTCAGCAGTTTTTTCATCAGATTGTTCATCGTTATCTGCTGTCTGTTCATTACTGTCCGGTGTATCAACAGAACTTATAGAAACGCTGTTATCTGCATGAACGGTAGACAATGAGTTTATGTGGCTGCTAACCGGGATGAATACCAAAGCACAAGTAAGACTTATGGCTGAAACTTTAACTAAGTTATTTCTTGAAAATAGTTTTTTTCGCATAAAAACCTCCTAAAAACTAAATATGTATTCATTTATAAGTGAAAATTATATTTATTGATTATAACACATTTCAAAGAAAAAATCAAAAAGATACACAAAAATAATACAAATAATTTCATTATTTATGTACAATTTTATTTCTTGATTTTATCTGATAAATGATGTACAATAATTGTGTTTGTAGAAAATAATAAATACTCTTATTCCGAGTGGCGGAGAGTGAAGGCTCTGTGAAACCACGGCAACCCCATACAGGAAGGTGCCAATCTAAGCGAGAAATCGAACAATAAGAGGAGTTGAGATATATCAAGTCCATCGAGTTGTAGCGGTGGATTTTTTTTAATGCATAGGAAAATGCTCTTAATGTAGTGTGATGCCAGGGCAAAACGCTGGTTGTGCCATTTTTACCCTACACAGTGATATGTCGCTTTTTCCTCAAGATAAGAGTACAGCCGTATCTTTGCACTGCCTGATACGGACTGAAAGGTACAGAGCAGTGCAGAAAAGAGGATACGATGGAGAAAAGATTATTTACATCTGAATCAGTAACAGAAGGACATCCTGACAAGATAAGCGACAATATTTCGGATGCGATACTTGACGCACTTATGGAGCAGGATCCCATGAGCCGTGTTGCCTGCGAGACAGCTATCACGACAGATTATGTGCTTATCATGGGTGAGATTACGACTAAGGCAAAAGTTGACTATGAAAAGATTGCAAGAGAGACAATAAGAGAAATAGGATATGACTCTGATGAGAAAGGCTTTAACTGTGATACCTGTAAGGTAAATGTTCTTCTCGACTCACAGTCAGCAGATATTGCAATGGGTGTTGACAAGGCACTTGAAGCAAAAGAAAATCAGATGACGGACGAGGAACTTGAGGCAATCGGTGCAGGCGACCAGGGTATGATGTTTGGTTATGCAACAAACGAAACAGACGAATATATGCCTTATCCTATCGCACTTGCACACAAACTTACAAAGAAACTTACGGAGGTCCGCAAAGACGGAACACTTCCTTATCTTCGTGCTGACGGTAAGAGTCAGGTTACTGTTGAATATGACGAGAATGGCAGACCTGTTCATGTAAATGCGGTAGTTATCTCATCACAGCACGCTGCTGAGGTTTCGCAGGAACAGATACATGAGGACATCCGTAAATATGTTATTGACCCTGTAGTTCCACAGGAACTCACAGATGAAAATACAAAGTATTTTATAAATCCAACAGGTCGTTTTGTTATCGGTGGACCAAACGGAGACAGCGGACTTACAGGCCGTAAGATAATAGTAGACACATACGGCGGATATGCCCGTCACGGCGGCGGTGCATTCTCAGGAAAGGACTGCACAAAGGTTGACCGTTCGGCAGCATATGCAGCGCGTTATGTTGCGAAAAATATTGTGGCAGCAGGACTTGCCGACAGGTGCGAGATACAGCTTTCATATGCCATCGGTGTCGCACAGCCTACATCAATAATGGTTGACACATTTGGAACAGGAAAACTCTCAGATGAGAAACTTGTTGAGATAATAAGAGAAAACTTTGACCTTCGTCCGGCAGGCATAATCAAGATGCTTGACCTTAGAAGACCTATCTACAAACAGACGGCAGCTTACGGTCACTTTGGACGCAATGAGCTAAATCTTCCATGGGAGCAGCTTGATAAAGTGGAGATACTTAAGAAATATTTATAAAAAAGAATAAGTTGATGATTTTTTAGAAATAAAAAGCTGATAGAGTTATGGACTATGTTGTATAGGAATATAGCGTAGCCATAGGTTTATCAGCTTTTTAAATCTCTGAAAATAAAATTGTAAATTGAAAAAGATAACGGTATATTTCATAAATGCTTTATGAAAGAAAAAAGTATCCTGAGTGAAGAATTTGCAATATAATTATTATAAATTAGTAACAGTTCAGCCCAAAAAAGATAAGTCAATAATACATGAGCTTGCTCAATGTATTATTGACTTGTTTTTTGGGGCTGAATAGCCTTTCATTTATGAAATGAAGTAAACACAAGCTGCATAGCAGCGACTGACAGCTTGCTGGCAGGTTTACGAATGTAATAAATGAGAGGCTGAACTGTTACATAAATTAATATTTATTTATAATGGAAATATACATATTGATTTCTATTTATTAAAGCAACTGTTACTAATATTTTAAGTATTGTATTTAATCCTTATATGATAAAATTATTTTGATACTCATTACATATAAAATTAAAGTTATTGCGAGAGTAGTTTAAGGTTATGTTAATTATGCAGATTATGACAGTTTCGCAGTCATATATTAAAAAATAGGTAATTGCGAAACTAACTATATGTTGTGTCAATTGCACAGATATAACAAATAATATCGTCGGCACGCTTTCGCTATGTTGTCGTTCGTAGCAGTACATAAATCAGCAAAAAACGCTGATTAAGTGCTGACGACGACAAAAATGCCGACTAACACTATTTGTTATATCTGCACAATTTAATCAAGATTTATGACAGTTTCGCAATTACCTAAATATTAAAAAAGATAAAAGGAGAAAAGTATGAGGGACAACAGAAGATTAAAAAAATATTGTAAGAGACTGACAGCGGCAGTTTTGATAGCAGGAATGACGATTACAGGAAGTTATTATGGTGATTTTTCAACATATGCCAAAACTGGTAAACAAAAAGTTGCTTTAAATGCAATATCAAAAAAGCTTCAAAAGGGAAAGACTTTTACATTGAAAGTCAAAAATGTTCCCAAAAATATCAAATCAAAGAAGATTAAATTTACGAGCAGCAAAAAGAGTGTTGCTTCAGTTACGGCAAAGGGCAAGGTAAAAGGAAATAAGGTTGGAAAAGCCGTTATCTGGTGCAAGGTTTCCTATAAGGAAAAAAAGAAGATTAAAGGAAAGACAAAGTGGAAATCCTTTAGCAAAACATTAAAATGTAATGTAAGAGTTGTGGCAAAGAAGGTAACACCGACAAATACGCCAAAGGTGAGTGAAAATCCGATGGTGACAGCTAAGCCAACAGCGACAGCGGGTCAGACCACGACAGCTAAGCCAACAGCAGATCAGAATACAACAATAGAGCCGACAGCAACAGCAGGTCAGGATACGACAGCTAAGCCAACAGCAACAGCGGGTCAGGATACGACAGCTAAGCCAACAGCGACAGCGGGTCAGACCACGACAGCTAAGCCGACGGCAACAGCAGGTCAGAATACAACGGCTAAGCCGACAGCGGCAGCGAGCCAGATACCTGCGGCTGCTCCAACGGCAGCAGTAAGCCCGACACCGACAGTTCCCACGATAGCAACAGCAAGTCCGACACCGACAGCAACGGCAAGCCCGACACCGACAGCCACTCCGACAAGAAGACCTGCCACGGAAACAGCTTCCGATGCATATCAGATGGTTCACGACCTCGGACTTGGCATAAATCTCGGAAACACAATGGAGAGTGTGTCACGTTACAAACTTGGCAGTGTTAATGCTTATGAAACTTGCTGGGGAGCACCGACCACGACTAAGGCAATGGTAGACGGTATGAAAAATGCAGGTTTTAAAACGATAAGAATACCTGTGGCATGGTCGAATATGGTTTCAGATGATGGAAATTATACTATAAGTGATGGTTATTTTAACAGAGTTGAAGAAATCATGGGTTATGCCCTCGACAATGATATGTATGTTATAGTAAATATCCACTATGACGGTGGATGGTGGGGACAGTTTGGTGCGTGCAAAAAGGACTCTGCCGGAAATATAGTTGCCGATGAGACAAGGCGTGCCGCTGCATGGAAACGATATGAGAGTTATTGGAAACAGATTTCTGAAAGATTTAAAAAATATTCAGGTCATGTCATTTTTGAGAGTGCAAACGAGGAACTTGGTACAAGATTAAATGATGCACTTAACTCAAACGGTTACGGATTTACAGAAGGCATGAGCAGCGATGATATTATTTCAGGAAATCTGACAGACGATGAAAAATACGCTCTTGTCAATCAGATAAATCAGAAATTTGTCGATATAGTGCGTGCATCAGGCGGAAATAATGCAAACAGATTTCTTCTTATAGCAGGATATGATACCGACATATCAAAAACCTGTGACACAAGATACAAGATGCCGACCGATACTATAGAAAGTCATCTTATGGTTTCAGTTCACTACTATTCACCATATGGTTACTGTGATATAGCAAAACCTTCAAAAGAAGGGTATATTGCATCGTGGGGAAGTGATGATGAGATAAGCACGCTTAAAAGTGACTTTAAGAAAATGAAACTTCAGTTTGTCGATAAAGGTTATCCTGTGATTATCGGTGAATATAATGTCTGCGATACTGAAAATTCCGACGGAACATATACAAGAAAAACAGGCAGGGAAGTGTTTATAAGAAATGTATGCGAATATGCACTTGCAAATGGAATGTGTCCTGTTTTGTGGGATACGGGTATGGGTTACAGCCGTTCACAGTGCAGAATGTCAAATGACATTGATAAGGAATTGTTTGAGGGACTTTATAAGAAAGCTGAGAGTGGAACAGCATATGTGCCTGATGAGACAAAAAATGAATATGTATGGACCGGAAATATAGGGGCGTCAAGCTGGAATGCAGTGGCACCGGTTGCTACTGATGATGACTGGAATCTGCCTGTTAGTTCTGTTGGAGCTGCATATCAGATTAGTGGCATAGACTGGACAAAATTTACAAACCCGTATCTTGAGATAAAGATTAATTCGCTTACAGCGGGTAGCGGCGGTAGTGTGGACTACAAAGTGGCTAATAAAGTAAATGAAGATAATCAATACTATAAATATATAAATGGCTCTGATGCAAAGGCGAGCGGAACATTTAAGCTGAGTACAGGAGAAATGTTAAAGATTGATTTGTCAAAAGACGGGCTTTCGGGTTATGATAATATATATATTGGCATGGTTGATAAAGGTTCTAACGCAGTAGCTTTTAATGCCAATGTTACTATTACAATAAAAGACAGCAGCAATTAAATAATTTATTGTGGCAAATGCAGATGGTAATGTGCATTTACATACAGATTATTATCTGGCGGATTGCCCTTAACCTGAGATTTTTAGGATATTTTTTGCGGAAGGCTGTCTGAAAATGAGGTGAAATAAATTTGAAGATGATATTACCTAAAAATGTTTCATATATTATTAGTAAACTTGAACAGGCAGGATTTGAAGCCTATGCGGTAGGCGGCTGTGTGAGGGACACTCTGCTTGACAGAAAACCGCAGGACTGGGATATTACGACCTCCGCAAAACCTTTACAGATAAAGGAGCTTTTTAAAAAGACTATCGACACGGGAATACAGCATGGCACGGTAACTGTCATGCTCGACCATGTCGGTTATGAGGTGACGACTTACAGGATAGACGGTGAATATGAGGACAACAGGCATCCAAAAAAAGTAGAGTTTACCGACAATCTCAAACTTGACCTTGAAAGACGCGATTTTACGATAAATGCCATGGCTTATAACGATAATAGAGGGCTTGTCGACGAATTTTGGGGTATTAAAGACCTCAAAGATGGTATAATAAGATGTGTTGGTGATGCGGGTCAGAGATTTGACGAGGACGCACTCAGGATGTTAAGGGCAGTGAGGTTTGCAGGACAGCTTGGTTTTGCCATCGAGGAAAAGACAAGAGAAGCTATTGTTGAGAGAGCAGACCATCTTAAAAATATAAGTGCCGAGAGGATAAGAGTTGAACTTACGAAACTGCTTGTTTCTAAAGAAGCAGGGCGGATAAGGGATGCCTATAAAACAGGCATGACAAAATATTTTCTGCCTGAACTTGATGCTGCGATGCAAACTGAACAGAAAAATCCGCATCATATCTACACGGTCGGAGAACACAGCATATGTGGTATAGAGCTTATGAACTGTTTCTTTGGGATTACTTCCGATAAAAAGATTTATGATAAGATACCTGAGAATGTACTTGAAACGGCAAAAAAACTTGCCGCTAAAATGGATAAAAAACAGCAGACGGTTTTGTGCATGACGATGCTTCTTCACGATATAGCAAAACCAGCAGTCATGACAGTCGATGAAAAAGGAATCGGTCATTTTATCGGTCATCCGGCACAGAGTGAGAAAATGGCAAAGAAGATAATGAGGAGACTTACTTTTGACAATGACTCCATATCAAAAGCGTGCAGGCTCATAAGATTTCATGATTACCGTATGGAAGATAAGAGCAGGGCTTTCAGGCGTGCCGTGTCAAAGATAGGTGCTGACATTATGGATATGCTTTTTCTTGTCGAGTATGCCGATGTTCTGGCACAGAGCGATATGCAGCGTGATGAAAAACTTGCAAAGATAGACGCAGGTGTTAAGAGATTTGAATATATTATGGCAAATGCACAGCCTTTGTCGATAAAAGACCTTGCGGTGACAGGTTCAGACCTTATAGCCGCCGGAGTAAAACCGGGACCAAAGATGGGAGAGATACTTAAGGCAATGCTCGACAAGGTACTTGACGAACCTGAACTGAACACGAAAGATGGTCTGTTAAACTATCTTAAATGTGAGAAGGGCAATAAAAATGTTGAGGAGAACGAAGATTTATAGTAAAATAACTGTAAATGTGTTTAGCACCTGTTACATTGTAAGGGATAATGATAACTTATGATGTGGCATAAGTATTAAGTTAGTTTCACTACTTCTATTTATTTTAGAGCAAAGATAAATAGTATTATAAATAAATTGCTCGGAAATGGGGATTATTATGGATTTAAATGTAAGGCTTGCGAAGATGACAAAAGCTATGAAGACACAGCTTTTTATCGACAATCTTACAACGATATTTAACCCACAGGCTCTTTTTAGTGATGGTACGGCACAGTATCGTATTCCGCCTGAACCAAAAGCAAATGAGAGTGTAAAACTCAGATTCAGAACCGGCAGGGAAAATATTGATAAGGTAGTTCTGGTTGTCTGCGGAGATACACGCATCGAGATGAAGAAAGTATATAATGACAGACTGTTTGATTATTATGAGAGTACGGTCGAACTTTCTGACAAGATGATAGATTATTATTTTGAGGTGACGAGCGGAACGGTCACTGTCTATTACAACAGCGTAGGTGTGTGCAGCGGAGTTGAGCCGTATTATAATTTTACGATAACACCATCATTTCACACTCCTGACTGGGCAAAAGGTGCAATATTTTATCAGATATATGTTGACCGTTTTTATAACGGTGACAGGTCAAACGATGTTGAAAAAGATGAGTATGTCTATATAGGTGAGGGTACTGACAAGGTGACTGACTGGTTTAAGTATCCGGCAGCAATGGGTGTAAGGGAATTTTACGGCGGAGATATAGCAGGAGTATGGCAGAAACTTGATTATCTGCAGGAACTTGGTGTAGATGCGATATATTTTAATCCGATTTTTGTATCACCGTCAAACCACAAATATGATATTCAGGATTATGATTATATAGATCCTCATTTCGGAAAGATAGTTAAAGATGAGGGTGAAGTGCTTCACAGGGACGAAAATGGAAATCTCATGTGTGACGGTACTTACCCAAACAAATATGCAACAAAATATGTGTGCAGGGTTACAGACAAAGAAAACCTTGAGGCGAGCAACCTTTTTTTTGCTGAGTTTGTCGAGGAAGTTCACAAAAGGGGCATGAAAGTTATTCTCGATGGAGTTTTCAATCACTGTGGTTCTTTCAATAAATGGCTTGACAGAGAGTGCATTTATGAGGATGCCGAGGGTTATGAAAAAGGGGCTTATATATCCGCAGACAGTCCTTACAGGACTTTCTTCAGGTTTAATGAAGATATGTGGCCGTACAATTATCGCTATGATGGCTGGTGGGGACACGATACACTACCTAAGTTAAATTATGAAGATTCACCGCTTTTATTTGACTATATCATGCATATAGCGAGAAAATGGGTTTCACCGCCGTACAATGTTGACGGCTGGAGACTTGATGTGGCGGCAGATCTTGGTCAGTCACAGGAGTACAATCACTATTTCTGGAAAGAGTTTAGAAGAAATGTCAAGGAAGCAAATCCAGAAGCTATTGTTCTCGCAGAGCATTATGGTGATCCGACAAGCTGGCTTCAAGGTGACCAGTGGGATACCGTTATGAACTACGATGCGTTCATGGAACCTATTACATGGTTTTTGACAGGTGTAGAAAAGCACAGTGATGAGTACAGGGAAGATCTTCTTGGTAATGCTGATGCGTTTTTTGGTTCCATGCGAAATTATATGACAAGATTTAATACACAGTCGCTTCAGGTTGCCATGAATGAACTTTCAAATCACGATCATTCAAGATTTATGACGAGAACAAATCACAAAGTCGGAAGAACGGCAAGTGTAGGACCTCAGGCGGCAGATGAGGGCATAGATAAGGCTCTTTTCAGGCTTGGTGTCATGATACAGATGACATGGCCGGGAGCACCGACTATATATTATGGTGATGAGGCAGGACTTTGTGGATGGACTGACCCGGATAACAGAAGAACTTATCCGTGGGGCAGAGAGGACAATGAACTTATAGAGTTCCACAGACAGCTTATAAGGATACACAAGGATTATCAGGTGTTTAAGACAGGCTCGATAATGTTCTTAAAAGGTCAGTATAAACTTATAGGTTATGGACGATTTGATGAAAATGACAAGATAGTTGTTATGATAAACAGCAGCGATGAGGTACGTGAAGCTGACATACCGGTATGGCGAATGGGAATTATACAGGAGACACGAATGGCAAGACTGATGCTTAGTGACAGGGAAGGTTATTCAGATGAAGCAAAGGTATATCCGGTCGTAAATGGACTTATCCATGTTGAATGTCCTCCGATGTCGGGAATGATAATAAAAGATATAGAAAGCATGGGATAGATGAGATATGGGAAAGATAAGAGACTGGATGCACGGCAGTGGAAGAAAAACCGTCATAGCAGTTGTGACAGTTATTGCGGCTGCAATAGTCATACATTATTTTGTGGTGGAAAGGCATGGCAAATGGGGACTTGAGAGTGCCTACAGTGCAGGTGTCAATGAAACGGTATCACCAAAGCCACAGAAAGATTATTATGTCGGCGGCAGCAGTATAGGCGGAGTTGACAAAAATACGAAAATATCTACGGGTGATACCATAAAAAAGACTGATGAGTAGAGAGTGTGCGGTAGTTTCTGACAATAATTATATTGTATTGCTGCCGCAAAATAGGACAGCAATAATTATACAGCAAAAAAGTTGTCCGTTATTTATATATTTTCATTGCTTTTATAATTATAATTATAATATAATGTGATGAAAGGGTTAAAAATATATAGCAATGTATGTTTACATACAAATTGCTTGACACAACAAACACTGACAATAAGATTGGAGGTGTTTGCGGGGTTATAAAAATAACCCGGACGGAATAAAGTGCCGGATGTAAAAACGGCGGAACGGAGGAAAAAATGTACAGTTTAATTCCAGTGGTATGTGCACAGGATATCACAGCACTTGTTCGTGCACTGCCTGGTTCTGTAGCCCAGGGTCTTATCTGGGGAATTATGGCGATAGGTGTGTTTTTAACATTTAAAATACTTGATTTTGCCGATCTTACGGTTGATGGTACTATGGCAACCGGTGGTGTTGTTACGGTAATGCTTATATTGAAAGGATGGAATCCGGTTGCAGCAGTTGCAGTTGCATTTGTTGCGGGTATGCTTGCCGGACTTATAACGGGTATTTTACATACGGTACTCGGTATTCCGGATATTTTGGCAGGTATTCTTACACAGCTTTCATTATATTCGATAAATCTGAACATATCTGAAGGAAAAGCAAATCAGGCTGTAAATGTAGATATGTATAAACTCGTTGTTTCAGGCAGAGACAATCCTGCCGCGATAGTTACGGTCGTTATCATACTTTTGGTCGTTATCGCACTTATGTACTGGTTCTTTGGAACAGAGCTTGGTTTCACTATCAGGGCAACAGGATGCAATCCAAATATGTCAAGGGCACAGGGAATTAACACAAATGTTGCAAAGGTACTTGCACTTGTATTTTCAAATGGTCTTGTTGGATTTGCAGGCGGACTTCTCTCACAGTATCAGGGTAACTTCGATGTAAACATGGGCAGGGGTTCTATCGTTATCGGACTTGCTTCTGTTATCATCGGTGAGGTACTTGGAGAAGCTATATTCGGAAAGAAACTCAATTTCAGCGGAAGACTTGCATTTGTTGCAGTCGGAAGTATAATTTACTACATAGTTATCCAGTTTGTATTGTGGCTCGGTCTTCCTACAATAGATATGAAGATGTTCTCAGCTATGGTAGTTGCGATATTCCTTGTGGTTCCTTACCTCAGGGGAAAGGCTAAAAATTCATACAGAAAAGCCGCAAAAGGAGGTGCCGGAAAATGTTAGAGTTAAACAATGTGTATAAAACATTTAATCTTGGTACTATAAACGAAAAGAAGGCATTAAATGGTGTCAATTTAAAACTTGAGGATGGAGATTTTGTTACCGTTATCGGTGGAAACGGAGCGGGAAAATCTACCACTCTAAATGCTGTTGCAGGTGTATGGCCTATAGATTCGGGAAGTATTATTATTGACGGAGTTGATATGACAGGTCTTTCAGAGCATAAGAGAGCACCTTATCTTGGCAGGGTATTCCAGGATCCGATGAACGGAACAGCGGCGACAATGGAAATTATAGAAAATCTTGCTCTTGCGGCAAGACGAGGACAGCACAGAGGTCTTAAGTGGGGCGTTACTAAGTCTGAGAAGAAAAAATACAGAGAAATGCTTGCAAAACTTGATCTTGGTCTTGAAGATAGAATGACATCAAAAGTCGGACTTCTTTCGGGCGGTCAGAGACAGGCACTTACACTTCTTATGGCAACGATTAAAAAGCCTAAGCTTCTTCTTTTAGATGAGCATACGGCGGCACTCGATCCAAAGACCGCAGCAAAAGTGCTGGAATTATCAGATAAGATTATCGCTGACAATCATCTTACTGCTATGATGGTAACACATAATATGAGAGATGCGATAGTACACGGAAACCGCCTTATTATGATGAATGAAGGAAAGGTTATTCTTGATATAAAAGGCGAGGAGAAGAAAAAACTTACTGTCGAAGATCTTCTTCAGAAATTTGAGGAAGTGAGCGGTGAGGAATTTTCAAACGACAAGGCGTTGTTAGGATAGGTTTTAACAGAGGGATGTCACGAAAAAGTGACACCCTCTTAATAATATATATAAAAGTTTTATATTTACATAATTAAAAACGGAAATGAGGGAAAAATGGGTCAGACTATTGCAAATGTATTTTATAAGCAAAGAGCAGACTTCTTAGAAGAACAGAAAGAAAGGGACAAAAGGCTTAAATTTCCGGATGATGTTGAAGAAATCAGAGATATTCCATATCTTAAAGATGGATTAAAAGCACACCATCTTGATGTCTACAAGTCTAAAATTATAACACCAGAGCAGGAGCATAGGAAGTTTCCTGTCATAATAAATGTACATGGAGGTGGACTTATTCTTGGAAATAAGGAGTTTAACAGATATTTTTGTGCCAAACTGTGTAAACTCGGATATATTGTATTCAGTGTGGAATACAGACTTGTGCCTGACTGTATGTTTTATGACCAGTGTGAAGATTTGTCAAGAGCATTAGATTTTATAAACGATAATCTTTCAAATTATAATGGAGATGCAGAAAGGATATTTGCAGCAGGAGACAGTGGCGGGGCGTGTCTGCTCACATACACTGCTGCGATGATGAAATGTGCCGGTATGGCAAAGGGGGCAAAAGTAAAACCGGCTCAAATAGACATAAAGGCAATGGGACTTATAAGTGGAATGTTTTATACAAATAAATTTGAT
>ERZ1673740.1571-NODE-1571-length-16567-cov-13.141533_pt1 | contig 16567 bp, 14 predicted proteins | sample MGYA00580221_ERZ1673740 | MGnify/ENA primary metagenome ERZ1673740 (study PRJEB41218, sample SAMN15661786) | gut metagenome | host: Homo sapiens | place: Canada: London | collected 2015-08-20/2019-03-30 | study: EMG produced TPA metagenomics assembly of...
TCTCTGGAAAGGTCTCATTGCGTTTACCCTGGAAAAAAGTCATTGCGCTTGACAATGCCACAGTCGGCAATACCCGGATGCGTTTGTAGCCAAAGCAGGGAAATTTGCCAAGGACTGCTTTGATCCGCTCGAGCAAGTCCTGGTCGCTTATCAAGTCTCGTCGTTGTTGACGACAATGACGACCATCCTGCCAATCAGCCGCTCGGTGCAACAAACGACAGACATTGGAGCGCGCTAAGCGAAGAACACGACAAACATGAGAAACGGATTTGCCGGCCCTGATAAGGCTTAGCGCGCAGTCCATTTTTTTCCTGTCATGATCTCCACGGCTTCTCTGAGCAGAGCATTGTCGGAAGTCATTTGTCCCAGAAGCCTTTGCAGACGTTTGATCTCATCGATCGCTTCGGCATATTGCTTGGCCGGTACGGAGCTTTGGCCGGTTTCAATGGCCGTTAATCCGCCCTGTTTATCAAGGGATCTCCAGCGGAAAAGCAGAGCCGGAGCGATGCCATAGCTACGCGCTACAGAAGAGACGGTATTGCCAGGAAGATAGGTCAGTCGAACCAGTTCGAGCTTTCGTTGGGCTGTGTAGAGCTTGCGTTTTTGCTCAACGACCACGACCGTATGTTCTGCGGGCCGTTCGCTGACGGCACGAATTCCGTTCGCCGTCCGGCTCACTGCATGCGTGCCGTCAGCGTTCTTAGTCCTATCACTAGACATATCACCAGACATAGGACTAGTCCTAGGATCAAACTCTTTCATATCGTTTACCTCTATGTGAGTTTAGTCACAGAGGATGTCCGAAGCTTCAAGGCGCCCGTCCATCGTCAACGGTGTTGATGAAGCTGGTCAATACATATGAGCGTGAAGCTGAACAACACGATACTGAAGTTGGTGTCCAGCGCCGATTATGGCATTAAGTAAAACGGTATCTGTCCAGGCTTTTGCGGAGGCAACGGCGACAGGAACTGGGAATTGACAGTTCTTGTCGCCATTTTGTTACCTTACGAGCCACGCGGTTATCCACATCGCAACAGCACTGTTTACGAGACAAATCGCGAACATGATAGGCCAGATTTTGCGTGAGACGCCGGCTGTTCCCAAAACTCTGGCGGCAAATTGAAACAGAGCCCCCATAAGATATAGCCCGGGCATCAGAATTGTGGCATCGGTAGCTGAAAGTGTGCCGGAAGCAAAAAGGGAAACGATGGTACCTACGGCAGCGGCATTTGAAAAGACTGCTGTAGCTAGCACAACAGCGGCTTCGCCGGGGAGAGACCATACGTGCATGACGGGAGTAAAGACGTCTCCGATAAGGTTCATTGCACCACAGGCTTCCAAAACGGAAATGAGAATGAATGCCACCATGACGCGCGGCAGTATCCCGTAAAGAGCTAAATTCAAGCCGCTTTTGCAACCTGAGAAGAAAGCCTGAGAGGCAGATTGAGGTGTTTCGCTCATCGGGTTACCTCGGATTGGAGGGAGAGTCGAAGCGTTAGCCGCATAAGGTTTGCACCTAAAAATTTGGCGGCAATGATGATCAACAGGATATTTCCGATGGGCGTCACAATGATTGGCAGCAACGCTAAGCCGTTGGAGTAGACATTGATGAGCGTTCCGCTTGAGGAGAATTGCCACATGGCAAGAATATTGCGCTCGTTGTCCGTAATGGTGCCGGAGTTATGAAGTTCTTTGGTTGCCATTGCTCCGGCATCACTGGATTGCAGTGAAATAAACATGGCTACGGTGGTGATTCCCGGCAAGCTTGTCAGGAAGCGAACAGGAGCGGAAAAGAGGTGTTGAGCGGCTTTATCGGTATTCCAAAATTGCAATACGTTCAAAATGCCGCAGGTAATCATGATTGAAGGGATCAGACCGAGGCAGTAAATGAAGCCGGCTTTGGCCCCGGTACCGTGTTTGAGTGTCATGTCGCAGACTTCTGTGCCGTTGGGGAACTGCAAACAACCGAAAGAACCAATGAGTGATTGGAAATCCAGAAAAAAGGAGGAACCCTCCGGCACGAACCAGGCTCCAATACCAGCGAAACAAAATATCAGAACGGCCAGACCGAAGTAGGCCAACAGTGTTTGACGCATGAGGCTTAACTTTTCAGATCAGGATGGCTACGCCATCCGTGTTTGATGCATTTGAGAATTTCCATCACGCAATGAGACCGGTAACGATCCCGAGCCACGACAGCGTGGACCAAATGGTCCGGAATCGGCCAATCCGGCAAAACTCTGACAAGCCGTCCGGCTTCAATATCTCGGCGACACAGGTAGTCGGGAGTCGTCAACGCAATGCCCATTCCGGCAATTGCCATTTGATTGATGGCATAAACCGAGCTTGAAAAAACGGTTGCATTGAACGTCAGCGGTTCCAACACGTGCCCTCTGCGCACAAATAGCCGCTTTTCGGCCATACCGCCGCTGTAGCGAAGTGCACGATGATTGATGAGTTCTGACGGGTGCTTAGGCATGCCGTGTTTTTCGATGTAGGCGGGACTGGCCGTCATACCGCGGGAAAACGTGCCGATGTGTTCACTGCCTGATGGAATAAAGGAACCGGTCACCAGAGCGATGTCGACGCTGTCGCGATTGGGTTCCTGGGCTTCCGAGTTTGCAAGCATGTTGATATGCACGTCTGGGTGTAGCCTTTGAAATTCGGCAAGCCACTTCCAGAGGAGTTCATCGATGATGGTCGGCGGAGCTGCAATGCGAACAAGTCCCTTGAGGTGGGCGGTGTCGGGCTTGATCTTCTGCAGAAAATCGTCGTAAACATCCAACATGGACTGCGCTTGCATCAGGGCATCAACGCCGGCGGTGGTTAATGACAAAGAACGAGTGCTGCGGGATAAAAACCTCACGCCAAGCGAGGATTCGAGCGCAGAAAGCTTGCGGCTGATGGTCGAAGGATCAACCTGATGATCTTTGGCAACTGCACTGATGGAGCCTTTATGGCAAACCTCAATAAACAAACGCCACAGCGCCAAATTATTGGTGAGATTTGTGTGGGAGAGCGACATTAGAGACAGTCAAGCTTCTGTTTTTTTTAACAGTTAAATTAGCGCGGAATAAGGGGATTTTATTGCATGATAGTTTTGCGTTTTATGCACAAATCCGACAATAAACTAACAAATATAGACATTTCAAACACTATTGTGAAATGTACAAATCAGAAAAACCGGAGGAGGGAAAATGCAAAAATCTCGTCGAGACTTGTTGAAATCGGCTGTCGCAGGCGGACTAACCATGGGGGTTTTGAGTAAAGCATCTGCTATGCCGACAGATCGGCCGGATAAATGGGATGCATCCTACGATGTGGTCGTGGTGGGGGCTGGCGGTGCAGGTTTGGCTGCTGCAGCTCACGCTGCCGAACAGGGGCTCAAGGTTCTTCTGCTTGAAAAGTTGGCCTTTGTGGGCGGTTCATCGGCGATTTGCGGCGGCGGATCCACGGTAGCTTGCACGGAGCACCAGAAGAAATTGGGCATTAAGGACTCCAAGGAGCAGCTCTATCGAGACATCATGAAGGTGGGCGGCAACCTCAATGATCCTAAAGTGGTTCAGACATTTACGGATCATGTGCTTGAGGTTTACAACTGGTTCATGGCTCACGGTGGCAAGCTCAACAAAGAACATTTAACAGGCAATGTCTCGGTTCCTCGTAACCACCAGATCAATCCGGGATCCGTTTTGTCGGGACTCCAGAAATTGGCCGAGTCAAAAGGTGTCAAGATCATGACTTCGACGCCTGTCGTTCGTCTGGCTTATGACAGTAAGAAACACGCGATCGTGGGTGTGTATGCGAAGTCGGAAGAAAAAGAAATGGCCATTGAAGCAAAGAAAGGCGTTATTCTGACGTCCGGAGGCTTTGCTCGCAACAAGAAGATGCTTGCGCAATATGTTCCCCGTATGGCCAATACGTTGGCTATTTGCGGAATGGGAAGCGACGGCGACGGATTGAAGATGGCTCAAGCCTACGGGGCGGATGTTGCCGACATGCCCTACATCAAGGCAACCTTTGCGTTCAATACCAAACCGCAGTCAATCAGTGACTCCGCTTATCCGTTCTGGCTGGGCGGCATCGTGGTCAACAAAGCCGGCAAACGTTTTGTCAATGAGTCCATTCCCAAGAAGGATGTCGGTGATTACGTTCTCGAACAGGAAGGCGGTATCGGGTACATCGTCTACGATGAACCGGTTCGTCAGGAGTCCCTGAAGGCAGCACGTAACAACGGTAGCGTGTTGCAGTCCGAAGAGCGTGGACTCGTCTTTAAGGGCCAGACAATCGGAGAAGCTGCGGCGAAGGCAGGGTTGGATCCGAAGGTCGTTGAGGCGACGGTCAAGGCTTATAACAGCGATATTGAGAAATACGGTGAAGATCGCGTATTCGGTCGTAAGCATCAGGCCGGTGAAATGGGTAAGTTGCGTCCGATTAACAAGCCGCCGTTCTATGTGTTCCCGGGTACCGCTGTGCTGTTAGCTACCTATTGCGGCGTCAAGATCAACGAAAAAACGGAGGTCATTGATGTCTTCGGCAACAAGATCCCGGGGCTTTATGCGGCCGGCGAAGTAACCGGTGGCTTCCACGGAAAGACGTACATGTCAGCGACGGCCTTCATCAAAGGCTTGGTGTTTGGTTATGTCGCGGCCAATACGGTTGTACAGGCATCTAAAGGAAAAGCCTAACGAGAAGTGAGTCTCTTTTAACCGAGCGGGACTTTTAACTGAGTCCCGAAATTCTCGCCGCTATCTTTGTGCACTTTTAAGCAAAGATGGCGGCGAAATTTTTGAAAAGCGCACTCATTGGCAAGAAACTCTCCATTGCCATGGGACTTGTGATTCTGGCCCACGACGTTTAGCTATGCGGGGTGTGAGTTAAGGGAGGTTGAGTCAGCAGCAAAAAGGAAAGTCTCTGCGATTAGCAGATCAGCAGCCTTGAGAATATATCGAGGGTACGGACGAGAAAAGTCACCGTACAGATTGATAGAAATTGAAGAACCAGGCCAGCGTTCATTCGGAAAAGATGGGCTGTAAAAGCGAAGCAGGGAAGCGAGACTCACTCGACACTGGACAGGTCTAAATGACGGCTGAATTAGGCAAGTAAAACAGGGACTTGATTGTCAGAGACAAAGGCGACTCAAGCGGTGGGAGAAAAGTGTTTAGACCACATTGCGCTAGACCATGTCCAGAATACCCGGTTAAATTTGACTTTATCCAGAGTATGGCTTCATTGTCTTTGAGCATGGCGCAAAACTGTGACTCGTGTCAGAATAGCGAAACTACAGTTCCCGATTGCGGGAGGGGAGAGGTGTATCTTCGTTCTTACCGCAAGGTCTTATTCAGAATACAAAAATGAGTAGCTCGCAGCGATTGATTTCTTTGATGACCCTTGGTTGTGTTGGTGTGGCAGTGAGTGTTTTGTTGGCAGGGTGTTCTTCTCCGAGAGGGTTAGGACACGAGCCGTCGCCTCGACTGCCGGTGGGAGACGCGACACAAAGCGAAGTGGAAGCGTCTTTTGCAAAGGAAGCTGGTGTTCTTCCCGCCGGTTCATCTGCGCTATTTGATAAAACTCCTCTAGGTACTGCGCAAGTGACGGCGCTCATGCAATACACCAATGGGTTGGGTGAAGTTTGTACGAAGGTTGAATTGAAGACTCAGACAAGCAAGTCTTTGGCCGGCCTTTGTGAAGGCAAAGACGGTGTGTGGCGCTATGTGCCGCTTTCCAATTGAGTGATTATCAAGTGGAGAGTCGGGCATGACGCTTGATCAGGAACTCAAAAGCGGGTTCATTGTTCAGTGCCGTGTGATCGCGGCACTAATGCTGCGTGAAGTACACACCATTAACGGCAACAGCAAGCTTGGTTACCTTTGGGTGTTGGTTCAAAGTGCCTTTTCTATTGCTGTTTTCTGGGTGTTGCGAGAGTTTATGAATGCTCAGGCACCACACGGAATGAGCATGGCGCTGTTTTTAGCCTTGGGCTTTGGTGTATGGGCTGTTTTTGCTGATGGTGTCACCAAAACAATGTCGGCTGTTGCAGGAAACCGAGCTCTGCTGACATTTCCTCAGGTCACAGAGTTTGACGTGATGCTTGCTCGCATTTTGGTATTGACTGCGACTCAATTTGTCGTGACGACGATCATCATTGCAGCAAGTGTTCTTTTTGGCTATGTGTTCAGACCAGCAGACTGGCTTCTTGCTTTGAGCGTGATGATTTTGATCCCTTTGTGCGCGCTGGGAATAGGCATGATCATTGCTGCCTTAGCTGTTTATCTCCCTGTGCTTGAAAAGATTGTTCCGATGATCTTTCGAATATTGTTCTTTGTTTCCGGGGTGTTCTTCTCTGTGGATATGTTTCCGCAGTACATCGCCGAAATCCTCATGTGGAACCCGATTCTGCAGGCAATTGAGTTGATGAGAACAAGTTTGCATCAGGGGTATAGCGTCATAGGATTATCTTTTGGTTATCTTGTGATTTTCACGGTTTGTTCACTCGGATTAGGCGGATTTCTGGAGCGTTACGTGCGCTCAAGGAGAGTAGATCAATGATTGAACTCTCTCATATTCGCAAGGCTTACCCACTTAAAAATGGCGAACGTAATATTGTTTTAAACGATGTGAACCTCAAAATCGAAGAAGGTAGAAGTATTGCGATTTTGGGACTCAATGGCGCCGGCAAGTCTACTTTGATGCGTATTATCGGTGGCGCTGAAGCACCTGACTCAGGCAAAGTGATTCGGACATCTAAAGTCTCGTGGCCGATCGGATTCTCCGGATGTTTCCATGGATCACTAACCGGTCGAGAGAATCTTCGCTTTGTTTCTCGCATCTACGGAGCGGACATTAAGGCTGTGACGGAATATGTGGAAGACTTTGCTGAACTGGGTAAATATCTGGATATGCCGGTGAAGACATACTCTTCCGGTATGAGAAGCAAGTTGGCTTTTGGACTTTCCATGGCCATTCAATTTGATTTTTATTTGATTGATGAGGCGTTTAGTGTTGGAGATGCAACGTTTCGAAAAAAGGCTAGCGAGGAAATTAAAAAACGTACATCCAGTGCAACATTGATTTTCGTTTCGCACTCAATGGCAGCCGTAAAACAGTCATGCGTCTGCGGAGCAGTACTGTATGGCGGAGAGCTGTCCTATTATCCAGAGTTAAACGACGCAATCCAACACTACGCGGAAATTTGTAATGGCAAACGTTGAAAATAAAACAGCAGCAGTGCCGCCCATCGACGCTCAACAGGCACCTGCAAAAACAGATGCAACACCGGTAACACAGTCTCAAAAGCAGATAACAACAGAGTCTGCGGTGACATTTGTTCCTGAAGAGCGAGCAAATGGACCGCTTGCAGGACCTGTTAAAAAGGGATTGGGGCGTTCTTTGCCGCCTTGGGCTGATCGAATCAAAGATTGGTGGGGGAAGCGATCGTCCTTTGAAAAGGAAGTGATTAGCTTCGTCGTTGTGCCTACTATCGCTGTCTTCGGGTATGTGTCTTTGTGGTCTTCGCCCATGTACATTTCCGAAACGCAATTTGCAGTGCGCTCTGGAACAGAGCAACCGATGGCACTCGACTTGACTTCGCAAATATTTAGAACCAACACTCAGTCGGTCCAAGATGCTCAGGTTGTGGAAGCCTACATACGGTCGCCGGATGCATTCGCAGCTGTTGATGACAAACTCAAGATCATTGACTACTACACTTCTCACAAGTGGGACATCATCAGTCGATTGACATCTGATCCTACGCTATTTGATAAGCAAGTCTTTTGGAACAGAGTGTCCAACCCAGTTGTCAATCCTGACAATGGAATCGTGACATATCAGATCAAAGCCTATGATCCCAAGATGGCTCAAGCTATCGGTGCTGAAGTTCTGCGTCAAAGTGAAGGACTCATCAATGAGATGAATGAACGGGCCCGAAAGGACACGATGGAGCTTGCACAAAAAGAAGTGGATCTGGCACGGGACCGCGTGGCGAAGTCTCAAAAGTCTCTGGAAGCCTTCCGTGATGCACACAAGGAGCTCGATCCTCAAGCTACGGCAACGGGTCTACAAGCACTTGTGATGCAGTTAGAGGGGGAGCGCGCGAAAATCAAGGCGGAAATTGCTGACGCTAAAACCTATATGCAGGAGAACGCACCAGCAATGGTAAGCATGAAGAGCAAACTCGCCGGGATCGAGCAGCAACTTGACAAAGAAAAGGCGCGTCTTGTTGGCACACGTGAAGGCCTTGCCATTAATGCATGGGTGTCCGAGTATGAGACGCTCATGATTGAAAACGAGTTTGCCAAAAAACAGCTTACGACAGCGATGACGGCTCTTGAAACAGCAAGAGCGTCGTTGCTGGCCAAAGCTCGATATATTGTACCCATCGAAAAGCCAACACTACCGGACGAATCTCGTTATCCGTTGGCCTGGGTGTTCACGTTAGTGACTTTCTTGGGGCTCTTCTTGCTTTACGGCCTCATCCGATTAATCATTGCTTCGATCCGCGAACATGCGGGTTTTTAAAAAGACCAAATAGGTTGTTGAAATATGCATTTCGTCAAGCAAGGGATCGTGCTGGCAGCACTAGCTGTAACTCTGCCTGCAATTAGTCCGGCAGTACAGGCAGCCGATGTGTTGACGGCTGCTGTGTTCGGCAGCACCGGATCCTCCTCCAACACGAGTAATACTCGCTCTCGATCACTCGGAACGAGTACTAACCCGACTCCGGCCAGTGCCGGCATGGCAGTCAATCCTGCCAACATGCCGGCCGGTACGGTGATGGGCCCCAACGGCACAGTCATGCCTGTAGCAGGGACGCCGTTGGTGATTCCAACCGACACGAACAACATCACTGTGGCGCCTCCTGCTTGGGCGCAAGGCGCCTACAGCAATTCAACATCAATTGCGTTAAAGCCGTTTGCATCCAAACTGTTTGAAGGACGGTTTGCGTCGACCTTCAGTGATGCGGCAAGCGGTGACTATATTTTGGCGCCGGGTGATCGTGTCGTCGTCCGCATTTGGGGTGCACGCTCATACGACGATGTCTTGATTGTTGATCAACAGGGCAATCTCTTTATCCCGGAAGTGGGACCGGTACATGTGTCCGGAACCAAGAACTCGAGTTTGCTCAACACAGTTCGATCGGCTATCTCTCGCGTTTATACCGACAACGTACAGGCTTATGTGAGCCTGCAAAGCGCTCAACCTGTTGCTGTCTATGTGACGGGTTTTGTCAATCACCCGGGCCGATACGCCGGTGGTTCTCTCGATTCTGTGTTGTCGTTTCTGGATCGTGCCGGAGGTATTGATCCGGAACGCGGCAGTTATCGCCGAATCGAGATCATCCGCAACAAGAAGATCATTGCCGATTTGGACCTCTATCAGTTTGCGCTGGCAGGAAGTGTCAACACGCTTCGCCTGAAGGACGGAGACGTCATTCTTGTCAAAGAAAAAGGCACCAGTGTTTCGGCTTACGGTCTGCTTCGTGAGGAAGCCGTTTACGAGTTAGCGCAAGGCGATTCGGCAACAGATAAGAACGCATCCAAAGGTTCTCGTCTTATTGAATTGTCGTCTCCTTTGAAAAACGTGTCTCACGTGAGCGTAAGCGGCACTCGCAACAAAGCCCCATTTAACCGTTACTTCTCGCTCGACGAATTCAAAAACTTCTCGTTAGCCGATGGAGACATCGTTGAGTTCGTTGCCGATATGCCAGGCCAAACCATCATGGCAACTGTCACAGGAGCCATTACCGGAGCGTCGCGCTACCCAATCCATAAAACAGTGAAGTTGCGTGATTTGTTACGCCGAATTGAGGTTGAACCCGAACTGGCAGCAACGGATTCCATCTATTTGCGGCGTAAGAGTGTGGCGCGCGATCAAAAGGCTGTGATTCAGGATTCCTTGCGTCGATTGGAGCAAACCGCGCTCACCGCAACTTCGTCCACTCCTGAAGAAGCGCAACTGCGCGTGGACGAGGCGCGTCTGATCCAGGACTTTGTCAAACGAGCGGGTCAACTTGAACCGGATGGCGTGATTGTCGTTTCCCGAGGAAAGGAAGTCAGCGACATCTGGCTTGAGGACGGAGACGAAATCGTGATTCCACAGAAGTCAAACGTCGTTCAGATCACTGGCGAAGTAGTGATGCCCAAAGCAGTGGCATTTGAAGAGGGAATGTCGCTTGACGACTATCTGGCTGCCGCAGGTGGAGTTTCGTCACGCGCCGATGACAAAAACATTCTGGTGGCAAAACAGAACGGTGAAGTCGGGATGGCAGAACGTTTGGGAATAAGTCCCGGAGATCGAATTCTGGTACTGCCAAAAGTCGATACCAAAGGAATGTTGTTGGCTAAAGACTTAATGCAGATTATTTATCAAATTGCGGTTGCAACTAAAGTAGCGGTGGATTTATAAAATGGATTTTAGTATCGTAATTCCAGCCTTTAATGCAGAATCCAATATCAATGGTACTCTAGAGAACATTCTATCATATGATTTTGATAAGGCTCTATTTGAAGTAATAGTCGTTAACGATGGCTCTACGGATAAAACTAAGGAGGTTGTCGACGAATTTATCAAAGATCATCCTGAATTAAATGTTCGACAAATTTCGAAAAAAAATGGAGGTGTCGGTTCTGCAAGGAATGTTGGGATATTGGAGGCATCGGGGGATTATGTATTGTTTTTAGACTCAGATGATTATCTATCCACAAATGCCTTAAGCGAACTAAATAAATTCATTAAGAAAAATTCGATCCAAATTGTTGTATATAATCTAAAATATACAAGAAATAATAATCAACACTGGAGACATAAGTTATTGCACTCAACAGGAGTCTACGACTCTGAGGAATTTTGTTATGCCGCTTTAACAACCATTAATTTTTGCGTAAAAAACAAAGGAAAAGAACTTTTATTCAAAGAAAATTATTACCTACATGAAGACGAAGAATACGCAGCAAGAAATGTGTTAATAGAAAACAAATTTGGGTATGTTGAAGAAGCCACTTATTTCTATAATAACGAAAATGAGACTTCTGTAACAAATACAAAATTAAATCCATTTTATAGCTTTAGCCAATCGTTGAAGCTGTATGATGAATTAATAAAATATGCCACAAAATCAAATAAATGCATACCGAAATACATTCAAGCCTTAATTATGAATGATTTAGGTTGGAAGTTGAGATCTAATGTACTTTATAGCGAAGCAGAGAATTTACAAAAAGAACAAGAGTCACAGGTAATCGACATTGTTAAAAGAATTGATTCAAAAGTCATCTTTGACCACCCAAATATAGACTATTTCCACAAATTTTATTTCCTAAGGCTAAAAAAAGATCTCCCGAGAATATATTTTGAAGGAGAAAAAATTATTCTTGAGATTTGTGATAGGAAAGAGCACATAAAACAAAACCAGATCTACATAAGCAATTATGACATTGATCGTGAGTTTATACGCATTAAAGGCTTTTTCAAGAATATCATTTGCGACTATTTAGATCATTCGGATGTTAAACTTTACATAAGGGATGGAAACGAAATAAAAAGATTAAAAAACACAAAAACGTATTATTCATATCATAGATGTCGAACTCTGACAAATAATTTTATTGGGTTTGATGCAAAGATACAGTTAAAAGATCTGAAGAGCATAGAGTTTTTGGTTGAAATTAAGGGGCATCTATATAAAATAAACAAATTCTACTTTAAGAATTATCCATTTCCTGGTTCATTTGCAAAACGCAATATTGACTATGTAGTTAAATTTGACTCGAGTGCCGCCTGTTTCGTTATATCAAAAAATACAACCTTTAGATCATTAATCAACTTTAATAGCGGAAAGACAGCAACAGTCATTAAGGCAATTAAAAGCATTGCCTTAATGCTAAAAAAATCAAAAAAAATTTTCATTTACAACGACCGAGAAAAGTTATTTGATAATGCATATTTGCTTTTCAAAAATGCAGTAAAGCAAAAAGATGAAATCTGTCGTTATTATGTATATTTCTCGGAAGATGATAAGAAAAAATTAATTGAAGAAAAATTCATTCCAAAGAACAATCTCATAAAGTACAGAAGCTTAAAGCATCAAATACTATATCTTTCTGCAAGAAAAATCATAACTTCGTTCGCTGATGAATCATTTTATTTGCCGATTTCAAATAATTACTTTAAAAAGTTTTATGTGAATGATTTTTCTCCAGAAGTGATATATGTGCAACATGGTGTGTTACATGCTAAAACACTGCATTATGCAAAAGAATATTTAAATGTAAATAAAGTATTAATTTCAACCACACTGGAAAAACAATACTTGCAAGAACTTGGTTATTCAAAAGATGACTTATTAGAAACTGGAGCGCCTCGCTATGAAAATTTCCAATTAAAAAAGAACAGTGAATCTACAAACATAGAAAAAATTCTTTATTTGCCATCTTGGAGAAGCTACTTAGCTATAAGAACGAAAAATAATCGATGGCGTTTGGATGAACGAAAATTATTGAATAGTAAATTTTGGAATGAACTACAATTGCTCAATGACCATATAAAGGGTGACTTAGATATTGTCACATTTGATATAAAATTTCATCCAATTTTCTCAAATTGCCAACATCTAATTAAGCCAGGACTATTGACGGTGACGGATGTAGTAGATTTAAAAAAATACGACTTAATAATAACAGATTATTCATCAATAGTATATGACATTGTAGCTCTCGGGAAGCCGATCATATATTTCTGTCCTGATTATATGGAATATAAGCATGGGTTAAATATGTATAGTGATACATTAACACCAATTGAAGATGGATATGGACCATTGGCAACTTGTACAGAAGAATTAATAAATACGATTAAAGAGGCAAAGATTGATAAAAATCTATTTGCAAAATACGGCAAAAAATATCAGGAAACCTTTTTATCTCTAAAAAATCCTCTTGAAGATTTTTATCAGTTTGAAATAAGAGAATAAAAATGAACATTGTAAAAATCAAGATCAGTGGTGAAAATCTTAATCTAACCTTGGCGAATGACAAGAGGACGCATTTTACTTTATTAAGAGTTTACGATTATGAGAAACAAGTATTGGTTACACGTGATGTAATCGGAATAGAAAATGACGTAGCCAAAATTCCAATTAGTTTATTTATGCGAAATTTCCATGATCGAGTTAAATATGTGATAGATTTAAAAGAATCTAATACATATCCCGATGGCAAAGAAAATGTCATTTTAAAGTTTAATAATCTCTACAATTTGCATATTTACACCGATCACAACTCAAAAGTCACATTTGAATTTAGAGCAATAAAAAAACTTGCGACTCTGAAAGAAATCGTAAACAGTCAAAAGTCTATTCAAATATGCTTAAAAGACGAATTCCCCAATGTAACAAAAAGTTTATTAGCAATTAAAAGAAGAGTCGCAACAAACTTGTGGAATTTTCACGACAAGGAAATTGAATTTTCAATTGATTGTAACAGAACTAGTATTCAATTAGAGGAAATAATTGACAAATTAAATTGTCGAGGCGAAAAAGAAGTATGGGATTTTATATATAAATGCCTCTTGTCAGATGGAACGGAATATGAGACTTTTATTTATTCAGGAAGCTTTGGGCAAGAAATATTTTGTTGTGAGGGATATTGTTTGAATCTCTATTCTGGTAAAGGACAGACTTTAGCACTTGAAAGTCGAAAAAATACAAGCCTGTCAACAGCAAAATTGCTCTCTTATGAAGAAGTTAATGAGAAGATTATTTTGAAATGTCAGCTAGAAAAAGTAAAAACAAGTAAAAATTCAAAGCTTGTAATTGCCTTAGTCAATCGCCCAGATGATCAATGGAAAATCGAAGACTTAAATTATGTAGCATTTTCGCCACGAGAAATATTAGATGACAAAGTGATGGTATTTGAGCTTCCTGTGGGGCGGTATTTGACTGGTAATTTGCAAAAAATAAAAAGGTTTGAATCTGCTAATGAGTCATGGAATGCCTATATTTCTATAGATGGACAGTTAAATGATATTTTGTGCCTTCAAAATTTTAATAGCTCATATCTTCCAGCTAGTGACCGGCTTGATGCTAAATTTTATGCCAAAAATAAAAAGTTAAGACTTTACACTCACAATGGGCTTTACAAACAAAATAAAAAAATAGATATCGCAGTATTTGGAACCTGTTTATCAAGAAATATTTTTAGAAGCGTCCCATTTTTTAATGACGATTATAAAATATGGTACAACTGCAAATTTACACAGTTTCATTCGACAATGATTTCTATGGCATCAAAACCGTATCATGGGCTTGATGACAAATTGAGCACTTTGGATAAAGTAGCTAAAAGATATATAGAGTTAGATTTTCACAAACAATATGAATTAATATTGAAAAAAAACAAGCCTGATTATATTTTAATTGATCTTTATGCAGATGCACTGTTACCAACTATCGAAACCACTAACAGAGAAAGATTTACACTTAACTTATATACGAGATACTCTTCCATTATCAACGGCGTTAAAAATTTGACGGTAATTTCTCAGCAAAATTGGGATAGTTATTTTTCCTTATTTAAAGAATCGGCAGATAATGTAATAAATCGTCTTTTGCAAATAGTGGATGAACGAAAAATTATATTGATAAGCAGTCGGTTGGCAACTGAATTTAAAGATAATGCAGGTCTACGAAAATCTTTCGGTAATCTCGAAAAGATTCAAAAAGATAACATTATATGGGATAGACTCGAATCTTACATTTTGACCAAATATAGAGGCATACGCATCATTGATATGAAAAGGAAAAAATGGATAGCTCAAAAAGAAAATCCTCTTGGATTCTCATCCAGTCATTATGAGTCGGGCTACTATAATGATTGTTTAAATGAGTTAAACAAAATTGTACTTGAAGACATTATTAATTTAGATTAATAATAATGATCCCCCTTATCAGAAAAAAATGAAAAACGAAATAAGTCGACTGCTGAAAGAATTCGAAAGTCCGTTGGATTTTGAAGTAAATCAGAAAGCATGGATTTATTTAGAAGAGACTTTTGTCTTAGAGTTAGATTATTTGGGCAAACAATTTGCTTTTGATGTAAAAATGTATGCAGGGGGGGGGTATGTTATAGAATTAGTTTGGAGAAATCGTAATATTCAATATAAAAAATTTATTAAATGGAGAGCCCAGTGCAGTTTTGAAAACATAAGGACAAAAATTGGATTAAAGCTAAACGAAATCAAAATTTTTCTTGACAAATATAGTCAAATCAGAGTCTCTGTTGTAGTTCCGGTGCATAATAGAGAAAAAATTATATACCCTCTACTGCGTTCATTAAATAATCAAGATTATGACAAATCGTTCTGGGAGATAATCTTTGTAGATGATGGATCAACAGATTCCACTTGTGAAGTCATTGAAGAATATTGCTCTCGTAATTACTATATTATTAAACGAGATGTAGCATCAGGTAATGCGTCAACACCAAGAAATGAAGGCATTACTATTGCCAAAGGGGATTATATTTTATTTGTTGATTCCGATGATTATCTTAATCCAAAAACAATAAGATCGGCCTATGAATATGCCAAAAACAATGATAGCGATTTGGTGTATTTAAAAACAAAAGGTATTAATAGAGAATTTTACTCCTGGACATATTCTAAAGGGAATATACCAAATGCTGAAATATTTGCAGATTGGTTATTATCTACCGCTCAGCCATCGAAATTAATTTCACATAAGGCATTAATTAAATATAATATACTATTTGACCCATCGATAGATATTGGTGAGGACCAAATTTTTATTTTTCAACTTGTTGCTTTTTGTAAAAAAAATTTCGATATTGGCGGATGACGATTATGTTTTTTTAGTTGGACACGATGAAAATCATCTATCTCTTGTCAGAGATCGCAAACCATATCCTACTTACTATATCTATTCAAGACTTTTGATTTGCCTAGATTTAATCACTTCTGAAAAGAAAAAATACGAATTCTTTAACAATCTATTTTATCGCTTTAGCATACGATGTAGAAATATTGATTTTGAAAACTTTATGTCGGATAATTATACCGAACTTTATATTGTCAATAAGATGTTTAGTAGGTACAAAGAATTATATAGAGAAAATTTAATATATAAATATGGCATGAGCACTATACAAAAATTGATTGCTTTTTGGAGATAAGATGATAAACTATTAAATTTCTTTAAGTGTTGTTCAGCTGTATATTCGAGATGAAGTTGTTTCTTTAGAATGTAGTCAGGTAGGCTTATTGCAGGTTGATGCCTTAAGATACAACGAACAAGACGCCACACTAGCACAGTAGACTTTTTGTTAAATCTCGACCATATACAACTTTAGTTATCACATTGACAAGAGATAGCGTATATCAAACATTATGTGCGGAATAGTAGCAGGGGTATCAAATAAAAATATTGTTCCCGTTTTTCTGCAGGGTTTAAGGCGCCTTGAATACCGTGGTTACGACAGCTGCGGTGTGGCGGTTGTACGCGACGGCGAAATTGACCGCGCCCGCAGCGTAGCGCGCGTCAAGGATTTGGCCG
>ERZ1673740.1598-NODE-1598-length-16264-cov-157.338516_pt1 | contig 16264 bp, 18 predicted proteins | sample MGYA00580221_ERZ1673740 | MGnify/ENA primary metagenome ERZ1673740 (study PRJEB41218, sample SAMN15661786) | gut metagenome | host: Homo sapiens | place: Canada: London | collected 2015-08-20/2019-03-30 | study: EMG produced TPA metagenomics assembly of...
CTGAACATAGAACTCATATTTGTCACATTCGCCGTGTTAAAGTTAGAAACATTAAGAGAAGTGAGGTTGCTACAACCACTGAACATTCCTCTCATATTCGTTACTTTATCTGTATTGAATTTAGAGACATCTATAGAAGTGAGGCTACTACAAGTATGAAACATAGCCCACATACTCGTCACTTTATCTGTATTGAATTTAGAGACATCAAGGGAGGTAAGACTATTACATCCTTGGAACATACCAGACATGTCCTCAACATTCTGGGTATTGAAATTGGAAAGATTAAGCGAGGTGAGATTGTTACATCCAGCAAACATTCCTCTCATACTTGTCACGTTCCGTGTATCAAACTTAGAGACATCAAGGGAGGATAAGCTATTGCAAGCATAAAACATGTTCCTCATGCTCGTCACATTCTGTGTATTAAACTTAGAAACAATCGCTGTATCTATTATTAGTTGATTATCAGTGTTATACGTTCTAAACGATAGAAAAGTGGCAATTTGGATTCTATATGGAAACGAAATGGCTAAGATTTAACGTATTTAACTTTCGCTCGCATTAAAAACTGCCAAATAATGGTTAAATGGGAACGTTTCAACCGAACTCATAATGTGACAAACAAGAGTTATTCAATGATATTTTAGAGGGGTACGGTTGAAACGACCCTTTTAAAGGATGTGATTGCCAATCATCCCCTTTTATTCTATAAGAATCAATAGAAATGTAGCCTATCATATTGTTTTACCACATTTTTATACTTCTTAAACGCAGTTTTTTCATTGGTTATGCCGTGTTTCAAGATAAACGCTATATTTGGGTGTAAAATATGATAGCAATATCAAAAAAAGTACTCTAATATGGTATTTGAACGTAAGAAATACTTGGATGAACTTATCGCAGGACGTGGAAACGGTCTTGTAAAGATTATTACAGGTGTCAGACGATATGGAAAGTCTTTCCTGCTGTTTTATATCTGGCATAACTGGTGTTGGAGCAAGGTTAATCATCAATGCCGTCTAAATGATTATATGAATTGCTTAAAGTCCTTTTTTAGTAATTGCCACAAAAAAGGACTTTTAAGCGAAGACAAGATTGTGTTCTACGCAAAGGTGTCAATTTTTATAATACTTATCGGTTACGACTTTGCCATTACTATACCGACAACTTCTGATGTAAATGCCATGCAAACTTGGCTCTGTTGTAAGTCTATGTCCATTGATAGAATACCAAGTCGTATTGATTAACCTGCTGCCATCGTTGGATATTGGTTCAATTCCGGTAGACTGCCCTTTGGTATGCTTGAATACCCACTCCAAACGTTCGTTGGTATAGCTTTTCTTACATACATCCTCATGCGTCCAGCCATCTTCTATGTCAAACTTGTATTCTGCTTTGTAGTTGTCCATTTCTGCTAAGAACGTTTCCACGTTTGATATTTTCATGATTTTATCGGCAGTACCCATTACCGTGTAAATCGGAACTCGTGAAATTTCCTCTGCATCCAAGCCAATAGGATTGCCTGCGACAGGCATCGCGGCGGCAAACAAATATGAATGGTTGGAGAGCATACCCCATGTGCCAGTTCCCCCCATTGAACCTCCAAAAATGTAAACCTTGTCGACATCAACAACGCCTCTATCTATATAAGTTTTGAGCAAAGCCACCAAGACATCTTGGGTAGAGCCGAGCCATGCCTTATCTGTTGGGCATTGGGGCACGATCATGATTGCCTTGCGGTTATTGGCAGAGAGCCAGGAAGCGATGCTATTGATGCCAGGTTCCTGCATCTGCGTTTCGTTATCATTGCCCTTACTGGAGCCTCCGTGCAGATAGATGACGAGCGAAGCCTTGTCGCCCAAACCGGGGATGGTTGCCTTGCGATATGGAAGTGTCATCACGTTGTTGATAAAAGTTTCCTTGGAAAATTCTATTTCTTGTGCGGAAACTTCGCCATGGCTGAGCAAAGTCAGCAAGGCGAAGAATAGGAAAAGTCTGTGTGTCATGAATTACGTTGCTTTTTGTTTAACGGTCTTTTGCCTCGTTTTGCGTATCGCTTCTTGAGCAGTTTTTCTTGCTCATACACATTTTCAATCTGAGTCTGGGTGAGAAACTTGGAGTATTCCTTATAATATTTCTGGCGTATGTTGAGTATCTTCTCACTCCTGGCAAAACGTTGTTTGATGCGTTCCTCGTTTTCTTGCTCTGACGCACCGCCTTGACGGTTATGACGTAGGCGAGGTCCTAAAGCCCATATGTCCTTCTTATAATTGCAATAGGTTGCAACAAATTTCTCGGTGACGGCATTGCTGAAAGCCAACTCTTGGGCGATGTGCTTGGCCTCGATTTCTGCCAGTTGCTCACGTGAAACCCGCTGTTGGCGATTGGGCTGCTGTGCAAATGCTGTTACACAAGATGCAACCATTACGATTGTGATAAGTAATGTTCTGATAATGCGTGTCATAATTCTTTTATTTTTTGAATATTCTACTTCTATTTTTTTACTAAAATCTTTACTCGTTGATAAAAACATCATCTTGATAGACATCAAGCAAGTATGCCTGATCATCTGTGCTGAGTTGGCTGAATGCGTTGTCCACATCATTGATAGAGACTGTGGCTTGCTTGGAGAAATTCATATTTACAATGAACACCAATGTCACAGATGCAGCCACAGCAATGATGCTCCGCATGATAAAGCGCGATTTTGATGTTTTACAATGAGCGGAATAGCCAAGTTGCAAAACCTGTGGGGCATGCTCTTTGGGCTTTTCTGCAAGATAATCATCCTTTATTTCTTTCCAAATGTTTTCTTCCAGTTTGTCGAAGAAATCTTCAGAAGTAGTATAAGGCATTTGCTTTTCGGCTTTATCCAAATCAAAATCTTTATTCATAATTGTTCTCATTTGATTTCATGTATTTGATAATTTTCTCCTTGGCTATATGATAGTTCGTTTTGGCAGAAGAGGGCGTTGAACCTGTCGCTTCTGCAATATCCTCATAGCTCAACTCGTCATAGTAGCGGAGGTTGAAAGCCACCTGTTGCTTGGTCGGCAAGGTGAGTATGGCTTTTTGCAGTCTCACAGTTTCGAGATTACTATAGTCGAAACAGCTGTCTGCCATGATACGCAGTGCCTCATTGCTTTTCTCCTCCAATGAAACTTGGTCTTGCTTGCGAGAGCCTATCAGTCTAAGAGCCTCGTTGGTAGCTATTCGGAAAATCCAACCTTTGAGAGATTTCTCGTCTTTCAACTGACTGAAAGAGCGGAATATCCTGATGAAAGCTTCTTGGGTGGCATCCTGTGCATCATCATGCGAAACAACCAAACGGCGAATGTGCCAATATACAGGTTGCTTGTATTTTTGCATCAAGAGTCTAAAGCCCGTTTCGGTTCTTCCCAGAATAGCTTGAATGATTGTTTTATCATCGGTGATCATGTGACATTAGTCTTGTTTGTTGTCAAATGCTTCAAGAGTTGTCACCGTAGGACGTGCCACTACGGTTGTGACAATTGGGCGATGATAGCCGTAATGATGTATGCAACTGTAATGTCTGCGTTGCGCAAAGACGTTGGTGCCTATCAATGCCATGAGGGCTATGAGTGTTCCTTTCTTGATCTTTCTGATTGTTATCATATCAATATCTCCTTAATCTTTTATCTCTAATTTGTTAATTATACACAGGAAGAAGTTGTGCCTTGTGGTAGCATTCCCTTCATGTTGTTTCGCCATTTTCAATTGAGCTCTTTTTGTTGGGCGTTACAATTATATGACCTTATGAAGTAAGGAAAGTAAAATTAGAAAGTAGTTTTTATTTTATCACGTGAATATCAGATGAAAGCCGGAAACAACGTTTATTATTCTTTCTTATCGTACAGGTTGCCTTTTTTTTATCATAGAGGTACACAATCCCACTTTTTGTGTTCCGTCCCAATTCGTCAACTGGTCGGCACAGCCATTGGAGCCACCAGGCGAAACGTATGTGTCTGCGCTGCATGACATGTGGTCAACAAACGCAAGGAAATTGTCAATGGCGTTGTCTGTGAATTGGACTTCATTCGTGGCGAAGAGTTTTGTCCAGCTGGTGACATATATCCTTCTGGGCAAGATTCGTTGTCGCTTTTGTTAAACATAATAAGTTATGGTTAGTTATAAGGCTCTAAATACAAAGGCAAAAGTTGATAAAACGAACGTTGCCATTTTTGCATGCAGATATTCTGACATGAATACCCTGATGCAAAAATGGCAAATATTACATGAATATACTATTCAACAAATCTTTATATTTGGGTATCCAGTTTTCTGCCTGATAATCGTAAAACTTATCATCGGAATTAATAGCAAAGGGGATTCCATACTTATCAAGCTGGCGGGTCATGAATGAAGCAAATTCTATCTGTTCCTTTACACTATAATTATCGCCTTTGTTATAATTTCCAGGCATCCAAGCCCCAACCCAGGTATAAATACCAGTTTTCTTTTGCCAATCAACTGCCACCTTGATGCTTTTCTTTATCAGTTGCTTTTCCTCTGCCGTGCCTGTAGTCCAGCGTTTTTTGTCGTTTGTCTTGCTGGGACCTGCAGCATAGAAATGCCATTCTGCCATCATATAGCCATTTCCCAACGAAGGAATCTTCAAGGATTCAAGGCCTTCAGGATGAGACAGCTTCGGAGGGGCAATAAAGATGATTCGCTTAGGATTGGTCTTACGAATGGCCGCCACACAATCCTCATAAAGAGAGTTGAGCTCAGCCACATCCTTTTTCACTTTGTCCGAAGGCTCTACAATCAGATCAAACGAAACCATTGGTGAAAGCTCCTTACATTTTTCAGCCATCATCTTCCACCACTCTACAACTTTCTCATGCTCCCCAGCATTCGGATTCTCCTTGTAGGGTTTGGCAGAGAAGGCAATAATTGGAATCAGGTCATTCTGCATGCAGGTATTTATCTGCGAAAACAGTCTCTTGAAATCCTCATCCGTGAAACGATAATGATGCAAGCGGAATCTTACATGCTTGATTCCTTGCTGGGCAAACCTCTTTACAGCCGTTTCCGAATAGGCACCATATTTATTTTTCTCACTTCTTCCCCACCAATCTACATCTATTCCCTTCTTCAACATCTGCTGATAGTTTTGTGGAGCGATGGCAGAAGGCTGGGCGTTTGCTATGAATGCTGTCAAAGTCAGCATCAGACTTATAAATAATCTTTTCATGATTTTATTGTTATCTATTTTACTGATATAGTCACAATATATAGACCATCTAAAACAGTTAAAGTTAAAAATTAGAGCATCTTTTTCCTTATTTTTAACAATCAACGCTGCACTCTATGTTTTATACGTGTAACAGTTTCTAATCCAACCTTCTTTGTTCCATCCCAATTTGTAAGTTGGTCGGCACAACCATTGGAGCCACCAAGCGAAACATATGTGTCTGCGCTACATGACATGTGGTCAACAAAAGTGAGAAAGTTGTCAATGGCATTGTCTGTGAATTGAACTTCATTCGTGGCAAAGAGTTTTGTCCAACTGGTAATACATTCTTGCTTGAAGTCTGTAATACCATGCCAAGGCATATCAGACAAGAACCTCTTTGCTGCCGAATCTATACAGGGTTTAGAGTCCAATCCAATATTATGCTTTACAGCAGATGCAATAATGCCATAGTATATGGAAGCCGATTCTTTCTCGTTGAAGTTGACTCTTTCTGTTTTTGCAAAGGATGCTAAAGCTTCATGTCCCTCATGGATGAACTTGTCAAGCACTCCTATATATCTATTTTGACGAGCCATGCTTTCACGTTTAGCTTCGGCTTCTTGCCGAGCCTTTTCTTTTGCATCTTCCTCCTTACGTGCTTCCACTCGTCTCCATGCGTCTGTCATTTCTGGCTCTTGCCAAATGGCATTCCAACGAGCCTTCAAATCATTGTACATTTCCATAAGTGTAGTATTATAACTTTTGGCACTGGCGAGTTCTTCCTTCGCACAGACAAGTTGAGTAGTCACTCGCTCCACTGCCTTCTCGTCAAGTTGAGAGATGCGTTGTTTGACTTTGTTGTTTTCTGTCTTTAGCGCATCATTCTCGGCACGAAGCGACTTGTTCTCCTCTATCTGCTTATTGAGATTCTGCATATAGTAAGTGTATGTCTTGTTGACAGACTTGCGTACACCTTCATTCTGCTTGTCACGTTCTGCATTGATGGCTGCTACAAGAGCCTTGATTGCAGCGTAGATATTAGCCACACGCTCCTCACGCCACGCCTTTTGTCCTATAAGTGCAGGAATAGGGATGGCAAGTTCTTTCTTTACGGCATTCATCGCTTCTTGAACTGGAGCCTTGATGTTGAGAAAAGGAATGGTCAACTCCTTCTTGTCGATTGTGGCAAGTACTGCATATTTCTCCACTTTGTCAAGAGCGACTTTCGCCTGACGTTCAGCTTCAAGCACCACCTTGTTCTTATGCTTGCGTCCTCGCTTCTCTTCCTCTGAAAGTTCATCATAGGAGAAGCCTCTTGCCAAGCCATACTTATGCCCTACCTTGTTGTAATAGTCTGTATGAAGTTGGGAAAGATATTGGGATTTGTCCTTTGCTCGCTCTCCCCACACTTTGGCATAAGAGACCCTTTCAACAACACCCTTTGCCGCTTCCGATTTTGTGTAGTTGTCACGTTCTTCTTTTGGAAGTGCTCTCCATTCTTTGGTTGTAAGAACATTTTCTGGATTATCCTTGTGAATGTACTTGCTTCCGATGCGCCCACGTTTCCTTACTTGTTCAACAGGCACGGTCTGCACATGGGCATGGATGCTTGTCTCGTCACAATGCACATCAAAGCCGATGACATTCTCTTCTCCCCATTTCTCACATGCAAAGCGGTAGGTGTCCAATGCCCAGTCATAGATTCCTTTTTGCAATACAACCTTGCTGTGGTCAGCATTTGGATCTGACGTGTTGAGTTTCTGTTCACCAAAGGCAAGCCTGTTAAGCACATCATGGTCACCACTGAAGATGATACCGACAGTGCAGTTAGGACTGTTCCTTGAAACTTGGTCGGGACGCTTGGCATCCATATACGGCTTGAAGCCAAGTTCATCAAGTCGATGCTGCAAGCGTTCATGCAACGGCACCGACTGGGAACCAAGAGGCACTATCTTTCCACCCTTGACTATCTCAAAGTTGAGTCTCTTGCGTGAGTAGTTATAATGGTTGTTCTTATCTATGTCTGCGTTTTTTAGTTGGTAACGCTTCTCGTCCCAACCTCTGCGTTCCGCCTCGTTGCCCACTTGGGACGAGAACGATTTCTTGTCTGTGCCTACATGGATGGCGGCACGTGGTATGTTTCTTTCCATAAGAATCTTGTTTGAGTTTGTAACGTAGTTCTTGTATAATTGGAGACAGGTCTCGGGCGGAGCCTGAGCATAATAGAAGGACTTTTTAAGTGAACAGCGTCAGCAAGTGAATCTAAAAGTCCCTATTATGTTTTAGGACTTTTGTGAAAGTCCGTCACGCAAGCGTGCTCGCAGACCCTTACCCATTCTGCTATGGCTCTTCTACCAACACCAACCCAAGACTGTCTATCAGATGTTGGAGTGGCGGATGTTGCTTTATCAGCCTTTGTAGCGCCATCTGCGGTGTTTCCGTCATCAGAAGGAAGTCGGCAATGTCAAGACCATTGGCTTTCTGTTCATCGGTGGCATTGTCTTCCAAGATGTTGCTGACAAGAACATGCTTGCATATTGATTGTAGCAATGGAAGTTTGCTTTTCCACTTATCCGTTGCCCCAAGGTCTGGAACCAAAACAACCTCCCGACCGCTTAGGACTTCGACTGCATCTTTATTGAAACATCCGTTCATGCCTCCAGTAGCCAACCATACGAAATCAGATATGAAGTGGGTGGCAATGATGGCTGTCTTTTCGCTCTCCACGATGGCTATTGTCTTGGTCGTGGTTTTATCTGTCAACAGATGTTCGCCAAAGAAACACTGCCGAAGTGTAAAGTCTGGCAGTTTCAGTTCCGAGTGTACCCAAGTCACCAGGCTGTGTGGTTCCTTGATGCGGTGTCCTGTCTTGTCATCATACTTCATTATCTTGCCAGTGCGCACATTCCCATTGACATCTATCTGCCAAAAGATAGTTGAACCGCCCCATTTCTTTGAAGTGCCGACCTTGTACAAGGCAAACAGCCGTTCTGTCTCCTCTTTGCCAAAGACCGTTGAAATGTATCGGTACAAAGGATTGACAGAATAGCCATGCAGTGTTTGCTCCACCAGCATGCTATCAATGAAAGTTGGAAGAGGTTTCTCTTTCCTGCACTCTTTGATTGGTGTTTTATATCTCCAATCATCATTGCAGTTGGCATCGGGATTGTCCTTGAAATAATCAGATGGAGAATAATGGTAGCCACAACTCTGTTCATGGTCACAACGCCCCACATTGTCAGGGAATACAATCTGTCCTTCCTCGTCAATATATCTTGCAAAGCAACGCTTACGCCCACATTGAGGGCAAGCATATCGGTTGCCCAGCTTGTATTTCTGTAGATGGAATCTATACTCACTCATAAGGCTATGCACTTATTGCACCTTGCACTTTCTGCACTTTTGCACTTGTTTGGCACAAAATGCAGCATCTTTTGTGCAAGAGTGCAAGAAGTGCAAAGTGCAAACGGTGCAAGGTGGTGGTTCTACTTCTGTACTTTCTCATAATTGCCTTGCTTGTCTTTGATGATAAAGTTTCTCTGACAGAAGTCTTTGAGCATATACATGACAGTACGTCTTGCAAAACCGAAATCCGCTCCAGCCTTTACTGCTTCAGCAGTTACGAACTTGTTTCCCAACGAGTCAAGTACCTGTTTCTTCACAGGGTCGGTAGCCTCGGTTAAAACGAGGTCATCCATCCTTTTGTATGACTTCTCAAAGTAATCGCTCATCCGTATGGCTGCATTCACGGACTCCGCATCAACAAAATCCTTGTGAGACTCATCACAAGCCCAACGGAACAGTTGGAATATCAAGGCAAGCCGAGCCGTGTTCAAAGGAACTTTTGCAGCACGTGAGTCTATCATTTTTTCATCCGTAATGGCATTCTGCCGTTCTATATCCTCATTCTGCCAATCATAGAATAAATCAATGGCTTCATCAGAGAAGTCAAGAACATTGAAGATGCCTTCCGTAAAAGGAAGAGCCACAGCCTTGTCTATAATCTCTTTCCATACACGGAATGGTCTTTCAATGATTGCAGCATCTTGTTTTGGAACCTTAACCCAAGGAGCAATCTTCAAACCTTTTGGGCATGTAATCAGAAAACGGTCAAGAAAACCATTCTTCTTGAATCCCATATCATAAAGTTCATGCACAATACCAGTCTGGATAGTTCCTACAATCTGTATGCAAGGATAGTCAATGCGTAAAGGACAATCAAGATTACAACGAGATACATCTACTGGCAAGCCATTGTGAGCCGACAGCATCTGTTGTACAAAGGAACTGTTGTTGTATCGGTTGATGGTGTTGAACAGTCCCATTATCTCATCCACCACAACTGCCACACCTCTGAGGTTGGCATCGTGATTGCGCATCAGAATCTCTGGCGTGAAGTCATTCATGATATTCTTATGCAGGACTGGCACAGGAGGTAACGATTCCCATTCCGTCCGTTTTTTGCCCTTGTTTCTCTCCACAATGGCTGCATACTCATTCTTTAGAGCCTTGAACTTATGGTGCTCTTCTGTATCAATGTCGTGCAACGGCTTGTAGGCAAAGTTCAAAGGTGGAGTCTTGCCGACTCCTGGTCTGCCAACAAGAATGACATATAGAATAGGTGAAGTAATCCAATTGCCTTTAATCCGGATATAGCAGGAGTTGCCGATGGCTGCTGCCATAGCGGATATTAGGGAAGTAGCGGTAAACTCAATGGAATAGTTCTCCGTCCTTGCCAAATCAAGAATCATCTGCTGCATCTTCTGGGGGAATACGTCAAGCGGAATTCCAGAAGTGGCTACGCCCGAAGCCTCCGAGCGTAGCTTGTTACAAATTTCAAGCGCTTCCATAGCATTACCAGTTTAAGGGTTTCGGTTTGCGCTTGTTTCCTGCAAGAATGGCTGCGTTCTCTTCCTCTGCCGTGAGAGGTACAGGATTCTTGCGGTTAGTCTCCAGCCACTTGTCAAGTTCATCCTGATAAAGGCAGTAACGTTTGCCTGGCTTGGTGGCAGGAATGCTGCCGTTGCCAAGTTTCATGTAGAGAGTTGCCATCGGCATTTTGAGATATGCCGATGCTTCCTCCACACTCATAGGTATGTGCGTATTAGCCTTGTGTGGCTTGTTCTGTGATTGCAGACTGACGATCATCTGCTTCATGCCCACCACTTCATCCCGAAGCTGGGCAACGACCATTGGAAGGTCGTTGAAAGTTAATTCCTTATTCATTCTGATACTTTGTTAATAACTGGTGCAAAGGAACAGAATGATGCTTCCGTTACTGAGGTTCGTGACAGTCATTTGTCATTCACGAAGGAATAACTCTAATAATGGGGATTATTCGGGAATTTTCTCCGTCACATCATGGAAATCGTATCCACCATTGTCTGGCTCATCAATCGGAATGACATCATTGGAGCATGGTGCTTTCAGGTTCTTCAATGTACTGTAGTCCAAGCCTTCAAACGGCTTTGGAAATAATGCCTTGACAAAGGCTATTCGCATGGCCATTGTGTAATCACGCTTACCCAAACGTTCTGCGATATTCCACACGAAGTGCCTTAAAGGAATATTTTCAACTTTTTCCTTGAAACGGTTTATTGCTGTCGGGGTATATTTGGTGTCGTTGCTCCATTCCTTGACAGCCTCAATTACCTTATACAAATCTTCCTCATACAGAAACCTTGACATGGTACGATGCACATAGTCAAGTACGGCTCTCGTTCGTTTTTCCTTTATCTCCTGTGCTTCTTTTTCTTGTGTCTCTACACACTTGGCATAGTCTTCATGGCTGTATTTTACTGGTTCTGTTTGTGGTGAAATTTGCTTTGGCTGTTCTTGTTCTGTTGCTGGCTCTGCTTCTACAACGTTATTCTTTGTCTTGCTGTTGCTACCAATGGTCATCAGTTCATAGGGACAATTCACCATAGAAATGAATATAGCCCAAAGCAGGATATTGCTTCCTACAAAGATGATTGACTCGACAAACAGACTTTGGTGAAAGTCATTGCCTACATACATAGCCACGACAAGAGAGATGGCGAGAATTGCTGTACCAACAAAAGCGTAGATGGTACAATCAGAAGTTGTCTTGTTTACTGTCATTATCATATTCGTTTTATTGTTATTCGTTCAAAAACTTCCACAAAGTTAGATGCAGAAGTATGTAAAAACCGCATTTACGTTCTCTGGCACTCTTTCTTTTACGCTTTATTAGCGTTCTAATATGATATCATACTCTGAATCATACTTTAAACTGTTCGTTAGTGTCAGTTATAGCTGATTGCTTGTCGCAAAGATAATAGGGAAGAAACAAGAAACTTGCTGTTGTTTTTCAATATCAACAGATATAATGGTGCGTTTGGTGGATTGGTTCTATCTGTAACAGCAAATAGAACCAATAAAAACGGAAAAGGACTGCTGGAACACTTCATTCCAACAGTCCTACACGAATAAGGTTGTGTGAGAGTTATTTCTTCAATGTGATGCAGCCCATTGAAGCACGCTTCTGAGCATCGGAAATCTTGGCATAGACCTCTGTTGTAGTAACATTTTTATGACCGAGGTAACGCTGCACCACCATAATGCTTGTTCCTGCGTCGAGCTGGAGACAGGCGAAGCTGTGTCGGCTGCAGTGGAAAGTTATATGCTTGGTTATCTCTGCATCTTTCAGCCAGTTCTTCAATGGTGCCTGCGTCATGGAGTCTTTGAAATCAGGGAACACCTTGCCTCGTTTATCTGGTGAATAGCCTATCAGTTCCAAGGCTTCCTCACTGATTGGGTTATGCACGATGTCTTTTGTCTTCTGCATTCGTGTGGTGACATACATCACTCCATCGCTGCCGTATGGCTGTATCTCCTCCCAAGTGAGTTTCTTTATGTCGCTCTTTCGCAATGCCGTTAGGCAAGAGAACAGGAAGGCTCGCTTCAAGGCAGGAGCAGAGCATGGTGTGGATGCCAAGCGGATAACCTCGTCTTGTGAAAGATGCTCCTTGTCAGTCGGGATTGTCTCGATACGCTCCAAGAAACCATTGGGATTCTCCTTAATCTTGCGGTCACGATATGCTGTATGGATTGATGCACGGAAAGTTGACCAGTAGTTGGCTGCCGAGTTGATATGTAGTTTTCTGTTCTTATGCAGTCCCTGTGGTGCTGTCAGCAGATACTCACGAAACCTGTTGCACAAGTCCACGTTTATCTCCCCGAAGGTACACTTGCCTTGCGTGAAGGTACGGAAGTGCATATAGACGTGTTGCCACTTGGAGTTTTTCTTGTCTGCCAGTTTCTTGAAGTAGGCGAGGAAATCTCCCTTCATCTTCTCCTTATCGAAGAAATCGTAACGCTCGTTGACGATAGCCTCGAAGCGGCGGCAGCGTATCGCCTCGGCTCTTGCCATAAGGTTGAGGTTGTACTTCTGTTCCATCTGGTTCTTCGGCTTGGCATAGATGTAGATGCCAAGCGACTCATGGCGAATGACTTTCATCGTGCTCTCGTCACGATAGCCTGGATAATAGTCAAGATAATAGGACAGCATGTGTCCGTCCTTGATTTTGCGTGTACGCAATGATACGGTCTTGCAAATGTTGCTCATAACTGATATGTATTATTGATGATTATTCGTGGTGAAGTGTCTCTTCACGGCTGCAAAGGAATAAAATGATGCATCCGTGACTCCAATTATTCATAGTAACTGATGGATAATGCTGAAATCACTTGAAATCACAGTCCTTTAGCTGCCCTTTCTGCCATTGCACGCTCCACATCCGTCTTCAAAAGCAGGTTTTTTACACCCACTTTTACCTTGCTGATATGGTGAACTCTCACGATATGGCAGATGTTGGCACTTGTCAGACCATACAACTGTTGCACCTGTTCGGTGGTATAATAGTTGTCATCGTTCATGAGGTCAGTCCTGCGAAGTTCTTCAAGATGTTCCTTTGAGTAATAAGTACGACCATACTCACGTTTGGTCGGTATCTTGTGACGATAGGCGTATGCCCGAAGTGCCGATTTGCTCATGCAGAAAGCATCCTCCACGTCATCAGCAGTCACCCATTCTGTGATACTGTTGAGGTCAACGGCTGTACCGAAGAACTCATCAATATGCCGTTTGCTGTAATAGTTCTTGCCAGCAATACGACACATCGGTATCTGGTTGCGCTTGGCAGAGGTGTAGAGCCAAGACTTCTTGACCTTATAAAGGGACATCACTTCCTCACCAGAATAATAGTCAAGCACCTCATTCTCCTCTTTCCCTTTTGTTTGATTCTGTTTTTGTGTTGGCTTTTCTGTTTTTGCCTTCTTACGGGGTTTGCTCTTGCTGGCAGGAATCACACGCTTGTAGGGATTACCCTCAAACATCTTCTCTATATCAGTCTTTCTGACGAATGCCATTCTGCTGCTCAATCTTGATGCCTTCAGCTTGCCGTTAGCCACAAGTTTGTAGATATACTGCCGGGTGCATCCCATCAGTATGGCTGCTTTGGAGAAGGTAAGATACTCCTGGTGTTGCAGATCCACGATTGGCTCAATACCATTAATCAAGTCCTGCTGTCTTTTCTTCCTAAGACGTTTTGCCTCTGCCTGACATTCCTCGGAACAGTATTTCTGCATACCACTCCTTGGCACAAATGTTTTGCCACAAAATTCACATTTTCTTGTCGGTCTCATACTCTTTGATATTGCTTTGTTCAAATTGATTTGAGTATTCCACCAATGGAGTAAACGGAAGTGAACTATTGACAACCTTTGTCAACCCAGTCCACGATATAACGCTTTTTGCCTATCAGCTTCAAATTTGTCTTCCATCGTAACCACTCGTAAACCCTTGTCAACTACGTTCACGATATGACAAAATAAAAGCTCCGCAAATTCTCCACGGTAGAAATACGTTGCAAAAATATGTGGAAAATTGGGAACTGCCAAAAAGCACTCAGAAAGTGTTAAAAATCAAATAGTATTGAAAATCAAGGTTTTATGTTTGGTTAGTCATAGTAAGTTGTGGTTAGTTATAAGGGTCTAAATACATTGAGTGAGGTGAGGTTTGGACAATTACAGAACATCGAGTTCATGCTCGTCACTTTCTCTGTGTTAAGATATTCGAGACCCTCGATAATTGTTAAATCCTTACACGCAAAGAACCAAGCACAACAATTCGTTGGGCGAGCATTAGCAAAAGAAGGATCGAAAATAACTTTCCTGATGTTGTTTTTATTATACACATTACCATCACCATCATACCAAGCAGGATAAGTCAGGTCCTCATTCAGCGAGAACGCTCCTGCGGGTTTATTCGCATCGTGTTTGAAGGTCAGCGTTCCGGCTGCGTTGTCTAATACGACATACGACTCTACGGTCTGAGCAAACACATTGCTACCCCATACGGGTAAACAGATCGCAATTGCAAACAAAAAGCGAACAATTCGGGGGTAAAATTTTGTTTTCATAATTATTGGATTTTATATTAATAGTTTTGTATTGTATTTTTCTGTTGCAAATAAAGTAAAGTTATTAGTGTCCCCCGATTTTAATGGGACACTAATGAAACGAACAAGACTGCACCCTCTACTTCACGAGCACCTTTGTCGTTCTGTTGCCACGTTTCACGATGTTAAGACCCTTTTGTGGAGCGTTCAAGCGGCGACCATTCACGTCGTAATACTCCGCTGCGATGTTGTCCGTTGCCGAAACCGCATCAATACCACTTGCTGCCTTATACGTGAAATAGCCCGTGGTGTAGTTTGCCATCTCCTTACCCACCTTGTTTTCATCATAAGGCACAGCACCCACAAGTTTCTCACAACCACTAAACATCCTTTCATAGTATGAACAAGCAGTAGTCACAAACTTATCACTTGCATAGATTGTGGCGAGGTTTACACAACCATAGAACATACCGTACATATTAGTCACGTTCTGTGTGTCGAAGTTAGAAAGGTCGAGGGAGGTGAGGCTACTGCATCCCTTAAACATAGTCCACATACTCGTCACATTCTGTGTATCAAACTTAGAGACATCAAGGGAGGTAAGATTACTGCAGTTATTAAACATATAATCCATATCTGTCACGTTCCGTGTATCAAACTTAGAGACATCGAGTGAGGTAAGGCTACTGCAATCACCGAACATATAAAACATATCCGTAACATTCTGTGTTCTAAACTTAGAGACATCAAGGGAGGTAAGGTTGGTACAAGATGCAAACATGGATCTCATGCTCGTCACTTTCTCTGTGTTAAGATATTCAAGACCCTCGATAACTGTTAAATCTTCACATCCCACAAACCAAAAACAACAATTCGTTGGGCGAGCATTAGCAAAAGAAGAATCGAAGACAACTTTCTTAATATTGTTTTCATTATACCCGGTATGATCACCTGCCATTGCATACCAAGCGGGATAAAGCTCACCCTCATTCAGCGAGAACGCTCCTGCGGGTTTATTTGCATCGTGTTTGAAGGTCAGCGTTCCGGCTGCATATCTAACACGACATACGACTCTGCTGTTTGAGCGAACATATTGCTACCCAATACGGGTAAACAAATAATAATTACAAGCAAAAGGCGAGCAATTGGGGGGGGTAAAAGTTTTGTTTTCATAATCGTTTGGTTTTATAATTAATAGTTTTGTATTGTGTAAAGAATATTATTCTGTTGCAAATAAAGCAAAATTTATTAAGACCAACAATATATTTTAGTTAAGATTTTTAAAATAGTCGAAATTATCTACCATATCTTCCATTTTCAGCGTAGCGCGTTGCGTATCAAAGGGATAAGGGCTGGAAGATGCAGGTTGTATCTACCAGGATTTGAAGGTATCTTCCATCATATCATAGGAGGGTATAGCATCCTTGCTATACCCACGCTATCACGAACCATAGGAGGGTATCGCATCTTGCTATACCCACGCAGACACTAACCATAGGAGGGTATAGCATCTTGCTATACCCACGCTATCACGAGCCATAGGAGGCGGCGTGGGTATGGCAGGATGCCATACCCTCCTAAACGAAAAAAAGGTCTCCAAAGTCGTTTGACTCTGAAGACCTAAAGTAAAGAAGGCAGC
>ERZ1673740.1602-NODE-1602-length-16224-cov-9.527243_pt1 | contig 16224 bp, 14 predicted proteins | sample MGYA00580221_ERZ1673740 | MGnify/ENA primary metagenome ERZ1673740 (study PRJEB41218, sample SAMN15661786) | gut metagenome | host: Homo sapiens | place: Canada: London | collected 2015-08-20/2019-03-30 | study: EMG produced TPA metagenomics assembly of...
CCGGACAGTTTGGTACCCATATCGACTTCCCGGGTCACTTCATCAAGGGCAAAGCACTGTCCGAAAAGTACGATGTGAATGACCTGATTTTCCCGCTGGTGGTCATTGATATCTCTGAGCAGGCCAAGAAAGACCCCCGCTACGCTGTGACGGTGGAGGACATCAAGGCCTATGAAGCAAAGTACGGCCCCATCCCGGATGGTGCGCTGGTGGCTCTGCGCAGCGACTGGTACAAGAAGTGGCCGGATATGGATGCGCTGTCCGGCATCGATGCAGAGGGCAAAGAAAATGCCCCCGGCTGGTCGCTGGAAGCATTGGAGTATATCTACAAGGTGCGCAACGCCGCCGCCAACGGCCACGAAACGCTGGATACCGATTCCTCTGCGGTGGCGGAGGAAAAGGGTGATCTTGCCTGCGAGCGCTATGTTCTGGACAACGACAAGCTGCAGGTGGAAGTGCTTGCAAATCTGGATAAAGTTCAGCCTGCCGGTGCGGTGGTCATTGTTTCTTACCCTCGCATCGAAGGTGCAACCGGCCTGCCTGCACGGGTCTGGGCCATTACCGAATAAGAGCGGAGAAGTGGGAAAATGTCCTTTGAAAAAGCAAAAGCAGATCTGGAAGAAAAAGGCTTGGGAGACCATGTCATTGTGCTGAGCGAGTCCTCGGCCACCGTGGCGGAGGCAGCTCATGCACTGGGCGTGGAGCCTGCCAGCATCGCAAAAACGCTGTCGGTTTTGCAGGGCGAAAAGCCGGTGCTCATCGTCACCGAGGGCACGGCAAAGCTGGACAACCACAAGTATAAGAGCCTGTTCCACATGAAGGCTAAAATGATCCCCTACGATGAGGTGGAGACCTATGTGGGTCATGCGCCCGGCGGTGTGTGCCCCTTTGGAGTGAACGAGGGCGTGGCGGTCTATCTGGACGAGAGCCTGCGCAAGTTCGACACCGTCTACCCGGCAGCGGGCAACGGTCACACCGCCGTCAAGCTGACCTTGCAGGAGCTGGAAGCAGCCGCCGGAGCCGAGGGCTGGGTGGATGTCTGCAAGGAGCCGGAAGGCGAGTAAGGTAACACAAGATAAACGCAAAGGGAGTTCTGCCCGGACCTTCGTCCGTGACAGAACTCCCTTTTTTACTTCATAAATCTCAGTGCGAAGGTCTGCCGGGCAGCAGGAAAAAGACGTTCATAGCGCTGCCTGCTGCCACGCTCAGCGGAGCAAAAACCACACGCCCAGCAGAATCGCAAGGAAAATCAGATTGGACAGGGTGAACAGCCCGAAATACTGTTTCTTCCCCTGTGGCAGCTCCCGTGCAATCTGCCGGTAGGAAATAAGACTGGCCATGGATGCAATCAGAGTGCCAAGACCTCCCAGATTGGTGCCGATAATGAGGGCTTGTGTCTCTGCCGTGAACCCGGACAGCAGCAGGGCAGCGGGAACATTACTGGTGACCTGCGAAGCAAGAACCGCCACCAGCACTTCCCGGCCGGTCAGAAACTCCTGCAGCCAGCCGGAAAAGGCCGGAATGCGCCCCAGATTGCCAATGAAGATGAAAAAAGCCACAAAGGTCAAAAGCAGGGAATAGTCCACTGCCCGTAAGGTGTGCGGGTCTGCAAAAAGAACGCAGACGAGTACAGCGGCAAAGGCAATGCCATAGGGCAGCACCCGGATCACGGACAGCAGGCAAACGGCAAACAGAACCAGATACAGCAGGATGATCTTCTGATCCCCCTGAGATGCAGAAGAAACAAGCTCATCCACGGAGAGGGCGGCAGAGGCTTTCCGGCAGACCAGCGCTGCCCAAGCCAGCAGCAGGAGCAGAGAGACCAGTGTGTAGGGCAGCATAAGTAGCACAAATCCCCCGATGCTCATGCCGCTTTTTCCGTAAAGATAGAGGTTCTGCGGGTTGCCGATGGGGGTCAGCATACTGCCAAGGTTTGCCGCGATGGTCTGCATACAGACCACCGAAATCAGAAGGGAGCGGCGGACATCCGCTCCCAGACGGCTCAGGACCACGAACGTAAAGGGAACGAAGGTCAGCAGGGAAACATCGTTGGTGATGAACATGCTTCCGAAAAAGCACAGCCCGACCAGTACCAGCGTCAGCTGAAAGGTGCTGTGGGTGCGGGACAGCAATGCCCGGCCCAGTCCATCAAAAAAGCCCTGCCGCCGCAGCCCGGCCATGACCGTCATCAGGGAAAACAGGATCGCCAGTGTGCGCAGGTCGATGTAGCCGATATACTGCACATCCGGCGGAACAAAGAAGGCGGAGACAACGGCCAGAACAGCGGCTGTGGTGAGGACCGTTTCCTGCTGGAGAAATTGTTTGAGTTTCATAGAGACACATCCTTATAGTTGCAAAGGCAGTCCTGATGCGGTGCCGGACGGCCTTTTTGGTATTTCAGAACAGCAGCTTTTGCAATTCATTTTTGCAGCACCATCCTACTCCATTAGCGGGGCATCGTCAAGAGAAAACAGAAAAAACGCGATTCGAGCAAGAAAAAACGGATGGCTCCGCAGAACCATCCGCTAAAACTGGTATACTTAGTCTTTCCGATACTTATACGCACCCTCAATGGCGTCAATTTCCGTGGGAATACAGAAGTTTACGTCCTGATACATGGAAGAGTAGCCTTTTAAGCAAGGATTCCGGTGGACTGCAAAAACAGCACCAGCATCATCACCGGGGCAACATAGCGGATCATCACCCGGTAGAGCTTCTTGCGGCGGAAGGTCTCGCCGTTGCGCTGCATCTCGTCAATGACGTAATCCGGCGTCATGACCCAGCCGATCAGGATGGTGGACAGCAGGGCAATGAAAGGCATCATGACACTGTTGCTGACGTAGTCCATGATATCCAGCAGCTGAGCCGCAGAGCCGTTGGGCAGCTGTACCTCAAAATAGAAAATGCTGTAACCCAGCGCAATGATGGCGGAAGCGGCCAGATAAATGACCGCCAGCACAAGCACCGTCTTTTTGCGGCCCGAGTGGAAGATCTCCATGCAGTTGGCGGTGATGGATTCCAGCACCGAGATGCAGGAGGTCAGGGTGGCAAAAATAGCGGTGACGAAGAACAGGATGCCCACGAAAGTACCGGCCTTGCCCATGGCGGCAAACACCTTGGGTAGAGAGACGAACATCAGGCTGGGGCCTGCGCTCATGCCCTCGGTGCCGGAGAACACATACACGGCGGGGATGATCATAGCACCGGCCAGCAGAGCCACGCCGGTATCAAAAATCTCGATCTGATTCACCGCCTTGTTCAGGTCTACGTCCGGTTTGACGTAGGAACCGTAGGTGATCATAATACCCATGGACACGCTGAGAGAGAAGAACAGCTGGCTCATGGCGTCCAGCAAAATCTGCAAAAAGCGGCTGACGGTCAGCCCTTCCATATGCGGGGTCAGGTAGTAGCGCAGACCTTCCAGACCGGTGCGCATCTGCCCGGAGGCGTCCTCGTGGCGCAGGGTGAGGGCGTAGCCCGCGATCACGACCACCAGCACCAGCAAAATGGGCATCATGTAGCGTGACACCCGCTCAATGCCGCCCTCCACGCCGTTGTACACGATGAAAGCTGTTACGCCCATGAACAGCAGAGCGAACACCACGGGCGACACCGGCGAGGTGATAAAGCTGGTGAAATAGCCGTCCTCGGCAGCGGCGGCAGACTGCCCGGTGAGGTAGACCACCGCATATTTCGTGATCCACCCGCCGATGACGGCATAGTAGGTCATGATCAGAACCGGCACCAGAAAGGTCAGGATGCCGAGAAATTTCCACTTGGGGCGCATGGTCTCGTAGGCGCGGATGGCACTCTGCTTGGTGCGTCGTCCGATGGCAATATCCGAGGTGAGCAGGGTGAAACCGAAGGTCAGCACCAGCACCAGATACACCAGCAAAAACAAACCGCCGCCATCCTTTGCGGCAAGGTACGGGAACCGCCACAGGTTGCCGACACCCACCGCACTTCCGGCGGCAGCAAGGACAAATCCGATTTGTCCGGAGAAACTGCTTGCTTTCTTTTCCATGATTCTCAAACTCCTATCCTAACTGCAATCCAGCATTTTGATTCGTTGGCAACAACGGCTGGATTGCGTGTCGCAAAGATGCTGCTTGGAGCAGGCATCTTGTTTATCTTGCGACGAACTATTGTAATATAGGATAACATGAAGTATCATATCAGTAAACCCAATAAAATTACTACGACCTATAAATTTTACTTATGGAGCGTTTGCGATGCGGGAACAGAAAGACCGATACGAGATATTCTTGAAAGTATGCGAAACAGGAAGCTTTTCCAAAGCAGCGGAGGCACTGAACTATACCCAATCCGGCATCAGCCAGATGATGGCAGGGCTGGAAGAAGAACTGGGCGTGCAGCTGTTCGCCCGCATCAACCGGGGCGTGACCCTGACCGATAACGGAACACGTCTTTTGCCCTACATCCGGGAACTGGCAAACCAGAAGACCCGGCTGCGGCAGGCGGCGTTCAACATCAACCACAAGGTGGAGGGCAAACTGCGGGTGGGCAGCATTTCCAGCATCACAACGCTCTGGATGCCGGAAGTCGTGCACTATTTCAAGGAGCATTACCCGAAGGTGAAGATCGAAATTCTGGACGGCAACTATGATGAGATCCGAGAATGGATCATCCGTGGACAGGTGGACTGCGGTTTTCTCTCGTCCATTGTGGCAGACGACCTGAAATTCTACCCGCTCCGGGATGACCCGTTGTGTGCCGTGTTCCCGGAGGGGCATCCGCTGGCTGCACAGCCCAGTGTGACCCTGCCGCAGCTGTTTCAAGCTCCGCTCATCATCGAAACCCCCGGCTGCGACAACGATATCCAGCACCTGATGCTCAAGTGCCCGGTGAAGCCGAATATTGCATACAGCTTCCGGGACGATACCCTCATCATGGCCTTCGTGCGCAGCGGGCTGGGCGTGACCATCTCGCAGGAGCTGGTGATGCAGGCATTCGGCTGCCCCGGTGTGGTGTCCCGCCCGCTGGAGCCTGCCTGCTGCCGGACGCTGGGGCTGGCGTTTTCCAAGACGGCAAGCTCGGTGGTGAGCCGGACACTGCTGGAATATCTGAAATCCACCCGGCAGCGAAAGGATACACCGCAGATAAAATAAGAACGAAAAGCGTGATATACTGAGTGGGAAAACTAGGAATTGCGGGAGAGAACACGATATGAATTTAAAATACAAGAGAGCAACGCTTGAAGATATCGATATGTTGACAAAAACGAGAATAGAGGTGTTAAGAGCGGCTAATAAACTTTCTGCTGATACGGATATGAGCGAAGTTGAAAGACGATCCTATAATTATTATCAAAAAGCTCTTTGTGACGGCTCTCATATTGCATATTTGGTTTTTGACGGAAATCGTTTTGTAGGGGCTGGTGGTGTTAGTTTTTTTCAAGTAATGCCGACTTACCACAATCCAAATGGAAACAAGGCTTATATCATGAATATGTATACTGATCCTGAATATCGAAGACTGGGAATTGCTTATAAAACATTAGATATGCTGATTAGAGATACTAAAAGCAAGGGTATTACAGCTATTTCATTAGAAGCAACTGAGATGGGACGACCATTGTATGAAAAGTATGGATTTGTAAAAATGAATGATGAAATGGAATTGCCAGAGTGATAACTTCGCGTTTGTAGAGCGAAGCGGAACATGAATGCCCCAGTGGAAGGCAATTACTCTGCGTTCTCCGGTTTCTGTTCCGCAGGCTTTATGGTCTTGACTCGCAGGGTGAAGTACAGCAAATGACAGACCCACACCACGGCAATGCAGACCCTGCCGATGGGCGCATTTTTCATGCAAAGAAAGCCGATGGCCATAACAGCGGTGACCATTGCGATGATCTTGCATTTTGTTCCGGCGGTCATGGCTTTTTTCTGAACGAAGCTGTCCAGATGTTTTTTATATAAGTTCGTACCTACGAACCAATCGTGCAGTTTTTGGGAGCTTTTCGCAAAGCAGAGCAGGGTTGCCATGTAGAAGGGGACGGTGGGCAGAATGGGAAGCACGATCCCTACGGTGCCCAGAACCATGCAAAGAAAGCCCAGTACGATCCAGAATGCTTTTAAGAGTTTTTTCATCATCTTCTCCTGTTGATTTTTTGTGTTGCTGCACGGCAGTGCAGAGCGAGCGTCTCCGTCACAGTTTCAAAACGGAGATCTTAAATGTTAGTGATAACTAACTTCCTGCCTTATGAAAAGCCGCCCGTTGGCGACTTTTCTGGAGAGATAATACGATATTCTGGAAACTTTGTCAAGATGTACTTTGCGGAGCGCTGCGCCTGTTACCCGTATATTTTCCCTACGATCTTTCCGCGCGCAGCAGCGGGCAGAAGCTTGCACAGCAGGCTCAGGAATTTATACTGTGCACCGGCAACATAAACGACGGCGGGTTTCTTTTTCTCCACAATGCCGGCAATATACCGTCCGATGTCTGCCGGGTCCATGCCGTTTTGCTCGTCGTGCTCCATCTGACTGACGCTCCGGGAGATGCGTCCGCCATATTCATCATCGCCGAGAATACTTTTCTGGCGTGCTTTTGTAAATCCGGTGCAGATGTCTCCCAACTCTACGACGGTAACAATGTTGATCTGGTTAGAGTATACCGCATTGCAAGACAGCTGTCTATATTGCAGCCGAATTATCACAGAGCACGGGATGTGATGCAACAGCTGATGGAAGTACAGCACACCGAAGAATGTGATCATCGGCTTGACCGCCGTTGCGGTGAATGACTCCTGAAATCGGGGGCGGAAGGCGTTGCACGTCTGATTATGGTAAAAGTCTCATGCGTGAAATGCTGCTGACTTATGACGGCAACCAGAAACGCTATGCGCAAATTGGCAGAAAAGCTTGCCGCAAATCATGAATAACAGATAGCTTTTCATAAGCGGGCAACCTGAAAAGGCTGCTCGCTTTTTTGTTGTCATTGCTGTATTTTGGCGGTAACGGTATTTTGTCAGTAAGGGATAAACACGTGTCGTAAAAATAAGTGCTCTTTACGAGAAAAATTCTTGAAACGCTTTTGCTATAATGTTACAATGTATACTATATAATGGTATATATTCAAAAAGCTGCTGACAGCAGAACGAGAATGATATTGCAAGCACCTTCCTGAAATCGGTGAAGTGAAAATAAAGCCGGAATGAGACCGTCTGGGGCGGAGAAAGATTGGATAAAATGAAAAACTCTGGAATGAGCGAAACCATGCAGACCTTGATGCGGAAAAGCGCCTGTGTGATGCTGAGCCTGCTGCTATTGCTGTCAGTCGTGCTCCCTGTAAAAGCTGCCGCAGAGACCGCCCCTGCAAAGGTCGTCCGTGTCGGCTCGTTTGAGGATACTTTCAACTATGTCAACGAGAAAGGCGCAAGAAAAGGCTACGGCTACGAATTGCTGGAGACCTTATCCGGCTATACGGGCTGGCAGTTCGAGTATGTGACCTGCGACTGGTCAAACTGCTTCGAAAAGCTCGAAAACGGCGAGATCGACATCATGGGCGATATTTCCTACACGGAGGACCGCGCCGGGGAGATGCTGTTTTCAGACGAGCCGATGGGAGTGGAAAAATATTACCTCTACGCTGATCTCTCACGCGCAGACATCTCCGTCTCCGATTTCAAAACGCTGAACGGCAAAAAGATCGGCGTTCTGATGGGAACGGAGCCGGAAGTGATGCTGACCGAGTGGGAAGAAAAATACGGCCTGAAAACGGAACACGTCAACGTCTCCAACAACGAGGATGTAAAGCAAAAACTGGCAAACCACGAGATCGACTGCTTTGTCTCGTTGGAAGAATCCTTCTGGGCAGAGCTTGGCATCTCGACCATAACCCGTGTGGGAGAATCCGGCATCTACTATGCGATCAACAAAAACCGGCCTGATCTCAAGGAAGAACTGGACAGTGCGATGCGCGCGGTGGAGGACGAGGCTCCTTTTTATACGGCAGATCTGTACAAAAGATATTTCTCAATGGATTATACGCCCATCCTTACGGGGGAGGAAAAGGCGTGGCTCACAGAGCATGGCGCGATCAGGATGGGCTTTCTGACGAGCGACAGCGGCGTCAGCACCTTTGACCCTGCCACCGGGAAGCTTACCGGGGCAATCACGGACTATATTCAGTTTGCGGCAGATTGTCTGGGCAATCAGGAACTGGAATTCCAGCTGGTCGGCTATGACAGCAAGGAAGCAGAACTGGATGCGCTGAAATCGGGCGAGATCGACATGATCTTCCATTGCGACCAGAACCCCAATCTGGCGGAAGAGTATCACTTTGCCCGTACCAACACAACATGGATCACCAACCTGATGGCGGTCACGAACAAACAGTACTTTAACGAAAACAATGTAAACCGCATTGCTGTTCCCCAAAACAAGCTCTCCCTGAAAAAGTACCTTGCGTTTTATTACCCGCAGTGGGAGATCGTGGACTGCGATACACAGGAGGATGCGGCAAAGCTGGTCAACGACGGACAGGCGGATTGCTTTGTTACCGGGATCAGCAGTGAGAATAAATACAGCAAGAAATACAGCTTTTACAGCGTTCCGCTGGTAAACCCTGTAAGATCCTGCTTTGCGGTCAATAGCGGAAACCGCAGCCTGTTGTCCATCCTGAACAAAACGATCAAGGCAATGCCTGTTAATATGCTTGCCGGCGCGCTTGCGATGTATAAGAGCTCCGCGCGGAAGGTTACCCTGAGCGATTTTATAAAGGATAACTTCTTTATGGTTATGCTGATCAGCAGCATTGCTGTTGCAGTTGTTCTGCTCACGATTTTGATGCTGCTCCAGAAGGCGCGTAAAGCCGAAGCTGCTGCAAGGAAAGCCGCAAACGATACGCAGGAACTGAATGCAAAATTGCAGGTCGCTGTGGAAAAAGCGGAGAGCGCGAACCGCGCCAAATCCACCTTCCTGTTCAATATGTCCCATGATATCCGCACCCCCATGAACGCCATTATCGGCTATGCAGACCTTGCCTCCCGGCATCTGGACGACCCTGCAAAGCTGGAAAAATACATGGAGAATATTCAGGTATGCGGACAGAACCTGCTGATGCTGCTGAACAATGTGCTGGATCTTGCCCGCATTGAAAACGACAAAACGGAGATCGAATATTCTGTTTCGGATATCGAAAAAGATTTCCGCAACTGCATTGCGATATTCCAGAATCAGGCAGACAGCAAGGGGCAGACGCTTATGGTGACGACACAGCTGCTGTATCCGTATGTCTATGCGGATATCCCGCACCTGACCGAGGTGTGCACGAACCTTGTCAGCAACGCGGTCAAATACACCGGTGCCTGCGGCACGATCTGCTGTGATATCACGCAGAAGCCCGGCGAAAAAGAGGACTGGTGCAATACGGTGATCACGGTTGCCGATAACGGCATCGGAATGTCGCAGGAGTTCCAGAAGCATATCTTTGAGCCCTTTGAACGAGAGCGCACCTCCACCGTCAGCAAGGTGGAGGGCAGCGGCATCGGAATGGGCATTGTGAAAAAGCTGGTCGGGCTGATGAGCGGCACCGTGGAAGTGGAGAGCAAGATCGGTGTGGGCTCCACATTTACTGTCACCATTCCCAGCCGCATTGCATCGCAGGAGGAAACACAGGCGAAACGAGAGACCACTCCTTCGGACGAAAAGAGCCTGTGCGGTGTAAAGATCCTGCTGACCGAGGACAACGACCTGAATGCAGAGATCGCCACCGAACTGCTGCGGGAAGAAGGCTGCGCGGTAGACCGCGCAAAAGATGGCGTGGAATGCGTGGATATGCTGGAAAAGGCTGCGAACGGAACTTACCGGCTGATCCTTATGGATATCCAGATGCCGGTGATGAACGGCTACGATGCGGCAAAAAAGATACGGCAGATGGACGACCCTCAAAAGGCGGACATCCCCATCATCGCTATGACTGCAAATGCCTTTTCCGAAGATAGACAGGCGGCGCTGGATGCCGGGATGAACGACCATGTTGCAAAGCCGATCAATATGAACATCCTTGTGCCGACCATCCAGAAATACCTTTGATGCGGACAGAAAGCTTTGCATAAGGATGCTTGCAGACCGCAATACACTCGCTAAACGAATACCGCCGAGGATGCTTCCCGTTTTGGGAGACATCCTCGGCGGTTTTTTGTATATTTCCGCATTCTCGCTGGTCTATCTCAAAAAGGCCTACGACCACTGTCTGGAGCTGGGCATCACACGCAAGGAACTGAGCAACGTGATCAAATCCAGCCTTATATTTTCCGTTGTGCCCAGCCTTTCCATCGTGGTGGGCCTGTTCGTGCTCATTGCGGTGCTGGGCGGGCTTGTGGGCATCTTTATCATCGTGATGCTGCCCATCGGCATCCTGACCTCCTATGTGCTGTGGAAAAAGGGAAAGATCCAAGTGGTGGACAAGGAGCAAAAGGAAAAATAAGCTAAAAAGTCTCCTGACGAAAAAAGTCGGCGGATGACTATACTTTAACAAACGAACGGACTTCTGCGCGTGTTTGGACGCCTGCAGAAGTCCGTTTTGCGTGCAGAGACTTTTCTGCGGGGAAAAAGCATGGTATACTGAAGGCAGTGAACCGGAACGGATCAATGAAAGACGAGGACTGTAAAATGAACATCGAAGAACGGGCGGCACAGGCTGCCGCATGGAAAGCAGCCGGACAGTGCAACTGCGCACAGGCAGTGCTGAAAGCATTCGAGGACAAGCTGCCGGTGGACACCGACACCCTGATGAAGCTGGGCGCAGGCTATGCCGCCGGTATGGGCTGCATGGAAAGCACCTGCGGCGCATTGATCGGCGCAGTGATGGTGGCAGGCGTCATCACCGACGGCAAGGGCACGCCCCGTATCTCCAAGGAATTGCTGCAAAGCTTTCAGGAAAAGTGCGGCGCTACCATTTGTAAAGATCTGAAGGGTGTGGAGACCGGCGCACCGCTCTGCCCCTGCCCGGAATGCGTCCGTAACGCCGTGCTGGCACTGGGCGAGGTGCTGGGAGAGTAAAATGAAGAAGGTGCTGTTTGTCTGCCACGGCAAGATCTGCCGCAGCCCTATGGCGGAATTTGTGATGAAGGATTTAGTGGAAAAGGCCGGGCTTTCCGCGCAGTTTGAAATAGCTTCGGCTGCCACAAGCACCGAGGAGATCGGCAACCCGGTCTATCCACCCGCCCGGCACAAGCTGGCAGAGCACGGCATCTCCTGTGCAGGCAAGACCGCCCGGCAGATGACCCGGCGGGACTATGAGACCTACGACTATCTCATTGCCATGGATCACAACAACCTGCGGAACATGGAGCGGTTTGTGGGCAGCGACCCGGAGCACAAGGTGTCATTGCTGATGGACCACACCCGCCGCCCCGGCGACGTGGCAGACCCGTGGTACACCGGAGACTTTGAAGCCACATGGCAGGATGTGCTGGAAGGCTGCACCGCCTTGCTGGAAGAGCTGCGATAAAAGAAAGCACTTTCAGAAAGATCGCCTTAAAGAAAAAACAGCGCCCCGGAGAGTTTTTTTATCGCTCTCCGGGGCGTTGTTTTATTGCGGTGTTTCTTTTGTGCGCAGACGCCGGCAGGCGTCCTCTTTCACAAGCTCGATGACCACCGCCGTCAGGGGGATAAAGAAGATGATGCCGATGATGCCAAAGAGCTCTCCGCCGATCATGGCGGCAACAAGGGTGTAAAGCGGGGAAAGCCCTACGGACTTTCCCACCACACGGGGATAGATGAACTGGTTTTCAATAAACTGTACGGCAAGATACACGATAAGGCAGCGCACGGCCAGCACAGGGTCAACCAGCAGCACAAGGAACACGCTGACTACGCAGGAGATCAGTGCACCCACATAGGGGATGATGGCGCAGATGGCGGTCAGCACCCCCACCAGACTGCCGTAGGGGATCCTGAAAATGGAAAACGCAAGGGCCATCAGAACGCCAAGGATCACCGCTTCGCTGCATTGTCCTGTCAGAAAGCTTGCGAAGGATTGACGGAACAGCCGGCAGAATTTCAGGACTCCGGCGGCGTGGTCGGGCTTCAGGTAGGCACACACCAGTGTGCGGGCGTGATGGCCAAGGCTCTCCGTCCCAAGGGACATATAGATGGAGATGATCAGCGCAAACGAGGCAGTCACCACGATATTCACCGTGGCGGATACTGCCCCTACTGCATTGACCAGCACAGTGTCGATGCCTGCGGTGATCTTGTGCAGCAGCTGTTCCCAGTTGATGCCTTCCAGCCAGCTCATCAGCCAGCCCATGTCGGTATTCTGTGCGCTGAGATAGGCGGTCCAGCGGGGGATGTTGGCTTCGATCTGCACATAAAGGCTGTGGAAGGACTGTACCAGCTCCGGGATCAGCAGGGTCAAAGCCAGCACCAGCACCAGAGCAACACCCAGCAGGGTGATGAAAAAGCTGAGAAGATGGATGGCTTTAGCCGAGGGCTGCTTTTTCGCCTTGCGGAACAGGCTTTTCAGCCGCTTTTCCAGCCCGGTCATGGGCACATTGATGAAAAGCGCCAGAATACCGCCCGCCAGAATGGGCAGCACCAGATCTATGAGCTTTGCGGCAAAGGCCAGAACGGCAGAGAGCCGCAGCAGCGCTACAAAAAGCGTTACCCCTACAACGGTAACAAGCAGATACTGTTTTGTTTTTTGTTCCATGCAAAGATCCTTTCCCAGAGGTTTATGGCAGCAGGCTGCAAAAAGACCGTCTGCGGACTTTTTATCGTATTTTTTAAAAATAGTGCCTGTCAGAACGGCATACTTGTGAGATGCAGTTTGCGGATGCTGCTTGTGTATTTATAGTATTGTAATCAGAAGAAACAGGCTTGTCAAGACGATGCAAAATGGCTGCGCAGCTTTATGACGGTACCATTCCGCTCTCTTGGGAGGAAAATATAGCTGCGGTACTGTTTCTGACGATATTGCTGCCGGAGCAGCGCGAATTTTTTTAAAGCTCCGCCTCCAAAACTGCGTATTTTGGATATGCAGCTTTGGGGGCGTTTGCGTGAAAAAATGCAAACTGCTGCAAAAAGCCGCGGTACCGTAAAAAGGGGAAATAAAAGGACTGAAAAGCAGGCTGCGGAAAGGTACGGGGACTGCTGTGCCTGTGCTGCAGATGCATAAAAATCGGCTTTTTTCGGCAGGGGAACAGTCTGAACGGCGGCGTGGACAAAAGCTCCCAAAAATAAATGATAGGGACAGATTGTACAAAAAGGTGCTTACCGTCAATATCCCGCTGGGGCCGCTGAATTTCCTGCGCACCCTGGTGGACATGATCTAAGGAGGGAGCACAGCTATGGATTTTAATCTGCTTCTTTCCAGCTACGCTGCTGTCTGGTCCAACCCTGAGGTCATCCTTATGACCTTTATCGGAGCTTTGGGCGGCGTTCTGCTGGGCGCGATCCCGGGCATGACCGCCACCATGGGCGTGGCGCTGCTCATTCCGTTCTCTTTTGGTATGGATCTGATCCCGTCCATCGGCCTGCTGCTGGGCATCTACTGCGGCGGTATGTACGGCGGCTCTATCTCTGCCATCCTGATCCATGCCCCCGGCACCCCGGCTGCTGCCGCCACCCTGCTGGACGGTTACCCCATGTGCAAGAAGGGACAGGCCGGCAAGGCTCTGTCCGTTGCAATGTTCGCTTCCTTCTGCGGCGGCGTCATCGGTGCTCTGGTCATGACCTTCCTCTCTCCGCTGGTGGCTGATATGGCCATGAACTTTGGCCCCGGCGAAATGTTCATGCTGGCTGTCTTTGGTCTGTCCGTCATCGTTGCCATCTCCGGCAAATCGGTGGCAAAGGGTCTGATCAGCGCCTTCTTTGGTATGCTGCTGTGTACCGTAGGTCTGGATCCCACCAATGGCATCCCGCGCTTCATCACCACCAAGCAGACCGGCCTGCTGGACGGCTTCCAGTTCATCCCCACACTGATCGGTCTGTTCGCCGTCTCCGAGGTCATCGCCGGCGTGGAGCGTATCATCCGCGGTGAGGAGCAGGAGCAGAAGTCGAAGGAAAAGATTACCAATGTGCTGCCGGATCTCAAAACCATCCGTCAGATCTGGCCCAACATCCTTTCCGGCGGCCTTATCGGCACCTTCATCGGTGCTATCCCCGGTGCAGGCGGTGATATTGCGGTGTTCGTCTCCTACGGCGCCAGCAAGTCTGCCAGCAAGCACCCGGAGCTGTACGGCACCGGTATCCCCAACGGCGTTGCTGCTACCGAGTCTGCCAACAACGGCTGCTCCGGCGGTGCTATGATCCCGCTGCTGTCTCTGGGTGTTCCCGGCGACTCCGTCACCGCGATCCTGCTGGGTGCCTTTATCATGAAGGGCATCACCCCGGGCCCCATGATGTATGTCACTGAGCTGCCCACCGTTTACCGCGTGTTTGCGGCTCTGATGCTGGCAAACCTCTGTATGCTGGCTGTAGGCTGTCTGGGCGTCCGCTTCTTTGCCAAGATCGTTTCGGTGGAGAAAAAGATGCTGTACCCCATCATTCTGGTCATCTCTCTGCTGGGTGCCTTCTCCATCAACAAAAATGCCTTTGATGTGGGCGTTTGCGTAGCCTTCGGCATCATTGGCTGGCTGATGAATAAGTACGAGTTCCCGCTTTCGCCCATTCTGCTGGCTCTCATTCTGGGACCCATGTGCGAAAAGAACTTCGTCCGCTACATGAACATCCAGCGCGGCAACTTCTTTGCCATCACCACCTCTCCCATCGCCATGGTCTTTGCCGCTGTGGCCATTCTGGTCATCGTGTTCTCGATGTATAATCAGAGCAAGATCAACAAGAAAGCAGCCGCTACTGCACAGGAGAAAGCATAACCTCCTGACAAGCACTGCCGGATAAATAACAAAAGCGCAGCTGTCCTGCTTTTGCAGGGCGGCTGCGTTTTTGTTATACGCTGCGGCTGTAAAAAACAGATGCAGTGCGAACTGCGGCGTACCCATTGAAACCCGTTGGCATTTCAAAAAAGCGCTGATGATCGCCGCTAAGCAGCGGCAACGAGTTTGCTTCCGTTGTCTTTATAGCAATTCAAATTTTTAACCTATATGGTAGCAATTCAACTGTTTAATGCGTTGGCAACAATGTGGAATTGCATATCGCCAATATGTTGTTTTAACGTTACAATGTTTTTTTTTGCCCTGCGATAAAACCTCTTGACAACGGGAACTTTTTTGATTATAGTAGAACTAACAAACATTAGTTAGCGAAGGGCGGAGAAAAATGGAAGACACCAAACAGCGCATTCTGGAAAAATCTCTGGAACTGTTTTCGACCAAAGGGTATGATTCCGTCAGTGTTGGCGAAATTGCAAAGGCGGTCGGTATCAAGGCACCCTCGCTTTACAATCATTTCCCCAGCAAGCAGGCGATTTTTGATGCCATCGTAGAATCAACGGCTGCCCACTACGAAAAAGATACGGGAAGGATCGACATTCATGTGCAGAATGTAAAGCAGGACTGCCCTACGTTTTCTCATATCCCGGAGCAGGCTCTTGCGGACAAAGTACGGCAGATCTTTCTGTATTCTTTGCATGATAAGCAGGTCAGTCAGTTCCGCCGGATGATGACGCTGGAGCAGTTCCGCTCCCCGGAGCTTGCAGCACTGTTCTCAGAACGCTATGTGGACCGTATGATCGCTTACCATGCAGGAATCTTCCGCTCCCTGATTGCAGGCGGTGAGATTCGGGACGAGAACCCGGATACATTGGCATGGATGTATGTTTCCCCGGTCATCACCCTGCTCAGTGTCTGCGACCGCCAGCCGGAACGGGAAGCCGAAAGCCTTGCAAAGCTGGACGCCCATGTAAAGCTGTTCTTCCGTACCTTTAACATTGAGGGAGGTGAAAAATAAAGGAATTTTTAAAATTTTTATTGAAGTAGAAAAACGCCATAAATGCTAAAATCAAAGGAGAGCTTTTTGAAACATACAACATTTGCACTGGGACTTGTGGGCTGACCGGGAGGTCTGGCAAATACCACAAGCCACTCCTCCCGAAGACGAACAGACATAATTCTTCAGGAGGATATTACCATGAATCGTGAAAACAAACGCAAGACCTTTGAAAAAGGTTACTATAAGACCCACGCCTGCAACGATACCTTTACCTGCAAAGTCTGCGGACGGGTCTGCACCCCGCAAAATGCCGGCAGCGACCACCGCAACCATTGCCCCAACTGCCTGTCCAGCCTTCATGTGGACG
>ERZ1673740.1605-NODE-1605-length-16189-cov-4.503471_pt1 | contig 16189 bp, 14 predicted proteins | sample MGYA00580221_ERZ1673740 | MGnify/ENA primary metagenome ERZ1673740 (study PRJEB41218, sample SAMN15661786) | gut metagenome | host: Homo sapiens | place: Canada: London | collected 2015-08-20/2019-03-30 | study: EMG produced TPA metagenomics assembly of...
GGGCCCCCTATTACATTACCATACCACCGTCAACATGTAAAGTCTGTCCGGTAATATAATTGGCGTCATCGCTCACAAGGAAGACAACAGCCTTGGCAATATCAGTAGTTTCACCCAGTTTGTGTAAGGGTATAGAAGTCAGCATACCTTCAACAACTTTGTCGGAAAGTACACTGGTCATATCAGTTTTAATAAATCCGGGAGCAACAGCGTTCACGTTAATGCCGCGAGCAGCTACTTCCTTAGCTACGGATTTTGTAAAACCGATTACGCCGGCCTTAGCAGCAGCGTAGTTAGCCTGGCCAGCATTGCCCATCAGACCAACAACAGAGCTGATGCTGACAATTTTGCCGGCTTTTTGTTTCATCATGTATTTGACAGCGGCCTTGGTGCAGTTGAACACACCCTTCAGGTTAGTGGTCAGAACTGCGTCCCAATCCTCTTCTTTCATACGCATCAGCAGACCATCGCGGGTAATGCCTGCGTTGTTTACGAGGATATCAATGCGGCCGAATTCTTTTACAACTTCGTCTACCATAGCAGTAGCAGCTTCGTTGGAGGAAATGTCTGCCTGCACTACGAAAGCCTTGCGGCCCATAGCTTCGATTTCTGCAGCAACCTCTTTAGCAGCAGCTTCACTGCCTGCGTAGTTTACAACAACGTCAGCACCTTCTGCAGCGAGAGCCAGTGCGATTGCACGGCCAATACCGCGGGAAGCGCCGGTTACGAGAGCTTTTTTACCTTCTAACTTCATTGCAAGTTCTCCTTATCCTTCAATTCATCATCTGTCATTTAGTCTTCACAAATACATACTGCATGTACGTTTAGGGGAATTGCGAAGCTGACAGTTTAGCCTGGTGAATTATTTATTCAGCTCGGCTAAGGTTTTTTCCAGGCTGGCAGCGTCTTCAACGTTGAGAGCCATCATGCCTTTAGCAATCTTCTTGGTGAAGCCGGTCAGAACCTTGCCCGGGCCAACCTCAACAAAAATGTCTACGCCGCCTGCAACCATATTGCGTACGCTGGTTTCCCAGAGAACAGGCATAGCAGCTTGCTTAACGAGCAGCTTTTTGATTTCTTCGCCGCTGGTAACTTCCTGAGCGGTTACGTTAGCAACAACAGGAACGGTGATATCTTTGATTTCAATCGGAGCCAGAACCTCAGCCAGGCGGGCTGCAGCGGGCTGCATCAGAGTGCTGTGGAAAGGAGCACTTACAGGCAGCAGAACTGCGCGTTTTGCACCGGCAGCCTTCAGAGCTTCGATAGCCTTATTTACAGGATTAACTGCGCCTGCGATAACAACCTGACCGGGGCAGTTGAAGTTTACTGCTTGCACTGCTTCGCCGGATTCAGCTTCTACGCTGCGGCAGATTTCTACGATTTTGTCGCTGTCCAGGCCCAGAATAGCAGCCATGCTGCCTTCGCCTACGGGAACAGCCTCTTGCATGAACTGGCCGCGTTTGTTAACGATGCGTACAGCGTCAGCAAATTTCAGAGCGCCGGTGTTTACCAGTGCGCTGTATTCGCCAAGGCTGTGGCCAGCAGCGATATCGCAGCTTACGCCATGCTCCTTCAGAACTGCTGCACAAGCAGTGCTGGCAGTCAGGATAGCGGGCTGGGTATTAGCGGTCAGCTTCAGGTCTTCAGCAGGACCTTCGAAGCACATTTTGCTGATGGAATAGCCAAGAGCGTCATCAGCCTCTTCAAAAATCTGTTTTACAACAGGATATTCATCATAAAAAGCTTTGCACATGCCAACGGTCTGAGAACCTTGGCCAGGGAATACGAATGCGATTTTACTCATCGTGTAAATTACCTCACTTTCGATAAAAATCAAATACTATTAAGACAAACGAAAAATGTTTGGATTATTTACTCCATTTGAGGACAATAGCAGCCCAGGTTAAGCCTGCGCCAAAGCCATCAAGAATAATGTTGTCGCCTTTTTTCAGGGCGCCGGCCTTTTGAGCCTCGCACAGAGCGATAGGAATAGATGCAGCGGAGGTATTGGCGTATTTGTCTACGTTTACCCAAACCTTATCCATCGGCATCTTCAGACGCTTAGCAGCGGAAGTGATGATACGGTAGTTAGCCTGATGCGGGAACAGCATATCCAGCTCTTCCGGCTTCATATTCGCCTTAGCAAGAGCACGCTTTGCAGTCTTGCCCATAATCTGAATAGCGAATTTGAATACTTCCTGACCGTTCATATGAATGGTGTGGCCTTTGGCAGCAACGGTTTCTTCGCTTGCCGGATTACGGCTGCCGCCTGCCGGTTGCAGCAGGAACTTGCCGCCGTTGCCGTCAGCACCCATATCAATGCCCAGTACACCATAGCCTTCTTCAACCTCACCGACTACAGCAGCACCAGCGCCATCACCGAAGAGAACACAGGTGTTACGGTCGGTCCAGTTCATGATGCGGCTCAGAGTTTCCGCACCGATAATCAGAATCTTGTTATACAGACCGCTCTTAACCATCTGGCTTGCTACAGCAAGACTGTAAACAAAACCGCTGCAGCCTGCAGCCAGGTCAAACGCAGCTGCGTTTTTAGCCCCCAGACGAGCCTGTACCAGGCAGGCAGTGGACGGGAAAATATAGTCGGAGGAAGCAGTGCCTACAATAACGAGATCCAGCTCTTCCGGAGCAACGCCGGCGTCCTTCAGTGCTTCTACAGCAGCATTGTACGCCAGATCGGAGGTTGATTCTTCCGGAGCAGCGATGTGACGCTGCTTGATGCCGGTGCGCTCAGTAATCCATTCGTCACTGGTCTCAACAATTTTCTCCATGTCTGTATTAGTGATAATCTTCTCAGGAACATAATGTCCTAAACCTAAAATACCAACAGCTCTTGTCATTTATCTAATTCCTCATTTCTTTTGATTCCGCAATCTTATCTTTGATGATACTTACAACATCCTGCTCGGCAAAGTCCATAGCTACATGAATAGCATTGGTAATTGCCTTGGCCTTGGAGCTGCCGTGGCAGATAATAAAAGGCGCGCGGATGCCTAACAGCAAAGCTCCGCCGTATTCGGCAGGATCAAGACGTTTCTTCAGGCCCTTCAGTGCAGGCTTGATTAACAGTCCGCCCAGCTTTGCCAGAATGCCGCCGTTCATAATCGCTTCCTTGATCAGCGTCATAATAGCCTTCGCCAGACCTTCACCGAACTTCAGCACAACATTGCCGACGAAACCGTCGCAGACAACTACATCTACCGTGCCTTTGTTGATGTCACGTCCTTCAACATTGCCGATAAAGTTTATCGTCCGATTATCCTTTAAAAGCGGGTAGGTTGCCAGTGCTTGTTCGTTACCCTTAGTTTCTTCTTCACCGATGTTCAAAAGTCCTACCTTCGGCTGAGAAATTTTTAAAATTTTTTCTGCGTACACCGTACCCATGATAGCACTCTGTACCATATGCTCAGGTTTGGCGTCTACCTTAGCGCCGCTGTCAAGCACTACAGTCGTACCCTTCAGGCTGGGAATCGGCGTTGCAATAGCAGGTCGTTCCACGCCCCTGATGCGGCCTACGCAAAAAAGCGCTGAGGCAACGGCAGCACCGGTGCTGCCGGAGGAAACAAGGGCATCACATTCCTTGTTTCTCAGCAATCCTGCCGCAACTACGATAGAAGCGTCCTTTTTGGACTTAACCGCAATCGCAGGATGCTCGTCCATCGCAATTACCTCGCTGGCATGATGAATAGTAATCTTCGGATTTTTATCCGCACCGTATTTTACCAGCAGCTCACGGATTACTTTTTCATCGCCAACCAAAACAGTTTCGCAGCCATACTCTTTAACAGCGTTGACTGCGCCTAAAACAAGCTCCTTGGGACCATAATCGGTACCCATAACATCTACGGCGATTTTCATGATTCCTGCTCCCCCTCATGCTTAGTTCTGTTATCCAAGGAAACAATAATGAACTTAGCGCGAAAAACCTCTTCGTTATTGTTTTTCACGGAAACAAAAATATAATATTTATCCATGCGGCGGTGCGTAACCACTGCACGGGCTACAAGCACAGCTCCTGCATTGACAGGCAGCTTATACTTGACATTACCTACAGCAGTCAGTGCATATTCCGCATCTACAACTGCCAGAGCCAAAGTATTGGCCATGGCAAACATATAATAACCGCGTGCGATTCCGGTACGCTCAAGCACCATATCCGGTGTAATCTTCAGCGTTGAGATGCCGATTTTGTTCAGCTCCAGATCCAGCAGCTCGCCCACGATATCTTTTTTATCAATGGCACGCAGCTTGGTCTGAGCTTCCTCTGCCATAGTACGAGTTCTGGCACGCAGCTCAGGAATTCCCAGAGCAACACGGTCCAGACGAATTGTCTGTACGCTGACATCCAGCATTTTTGCCAGTTGCTCATCAGTGCTGAAGGGATTATCCCTAAGCAGCTTCTTCAAGCTTCTGTGACGTATTAATTTTTTAGAAGAAGTCATTACCTCACCTGCTTTTTAGTACCAGCTCATAATATCTGTTTTTATTATAAGAGCATCACAGGTTTTTGGCAAGGGCTTTTTAGCAAAAAATTTGTGATATCCCTTACATTTCGCCAATTTCTTTAATTACATAATTAACTATCCGTGAAATCGGAGATCTTACCGTACCATGTAAAAAGCCTCCGGAAAAAATTCCGAAGGCCTTATAAACAGCTTAAAATTATTCAGCTTTAGCAATGACTTGTTTGCCATTGTAGTAACCGCATTCAGGGCAAACGCGATGCGGCATTTTCATTTCATGACATTGCGGGCATTCAACCATGCCAGGAACGCTCAGTTTCCAGTTAGCACGACGTCTGTCACGACGGGCTTTGGACATTTTTCTCTTAGGTACTGCCATTTCTCAATACACCTCCTCAGTGCTATGAAGTGAATTTAATTTTTGATGAATTGCTTTAATGCCGCCAGCCTCGGATCTACAGTGGACCTGTCGCATCCGCAGTCACCATCATTAAGATCAGCGCCACAAACGGGACAAAGTCCCCGGCAGTCTGGCTTACACAGAGCCTGCATGGGCTCTGCAAGCAGCAGCCCTTCACGAAGCGGTTCCGTTATATCAATAACGTCCGAATCGTAGACAAAAGCATCATTTTCAATATGTTCAGCACTTGCCGGATAAAACTTCTCGACAACTTCTGCCCTGGCTACACCTGTAAAATCCTTCAGGCAACGTCCGCAGGTACGTTGTACCTTAGCAGTCATTACAGCCTGCAGTAATAATACATCACCAGCATTGCTCATAGTGCCTTCCAAATTTACTGTACCGTCAATAACAAGCTCTTCAGGTGTTATTTCCAGTTCAGCAGGCGAAAGCTCATAAGCAAGAGTCTTTTCACCGACTAGTCTTTTCTTGATTTCTGCGACATTTATTTTAATCATATTTCACCAATCGTTACAATTATAGCGGTATTACCGCTCTTTGTCAAGTAAAAATGCTTTGTACGGATAAAAACTGTTATCAGTTACTATAACCTCATGAAAATGCCTACAGCTTAATGATTCTGCGGCAGATGTTATATGTATCGCGGGCAATAACCAGTTCCTCGTTTGTCGGGATAACAAAAATTTTTACACGCGCACGGCGTACGCTGATTTCGCGCTCTTTGCCGCGTACCTGGTTGAGGTCCGGATCAATGCGCGTACCGAGATATTCCAGGCCGTTGCAGATTTTATCACGCATAAAGGGAGAGTTTTCGCCCAGGCCTGCGGTAAAGACAATAGCATCTACACCGCCCATTGCCGCTACATAACCGCCGATATATTTTTTTACCTTGTAGGCAAAAACATCGATTGCCAGCTGGCTGCGGTCATCGCCGCGGTTAGCAGCGCTTTCCAGATCGCGGAAATCGCTGGACAAGCCGCTGATACCGAGAATACCGCTGCGGCGGTTCAGGTAATCATCAATTTGCTGCGCATTCATATTTTCCTTTTCCATCAGGAACGGAATAATTGCCGGGTCAATCTCGCCGCTGCGTGTGCCCATAATCAGTCCCTCAAGCGGTGTATAGCCCATGCTCGTATCAATAGATTTGCCGTATTTGATTGCCGCGATGCTGGCACCGTTGCCCAGATGGCAGCTGATGATACGCAAATCATTCATATGCTCCTGCATCAGCTCCGCAGCACGCAGAGCCACATATTTATGTGAAGTGCCGTGGAAGCCGTAACGGCGTACACCATATTTTACATACATTTCATAGGGCAGGCCGTAAAGGTATGCAACCTTCGGCATCGTCTGATGAAAGGCCGTATCAAAAACAGCCACCTGCGGTGTACCGCGCATAATTTCCATGCAGGCATTAATGCCGTACAGGTTAGGCGGATTATGCAGAGGTGCAATCTCACAGCAGGCCTCGATACCGCGCAATACGTCACTGGTAATCAGTACGCTGTCGGTAAAGCGCTCGCCGCCGTGCACAACACGGTGACCTACGGCATCAATCTCGGACATATCCTTGATAACGCCGTATTCCTTGCTGGTCAGCGCCTTAATCGCCAGACGGATACCAACCTTATGGTCAGGAATTTCCTCTTTTAAATCAATTGTATATTTGCCAGCCGGCGTATGCTTCAGTGTGGAACCTTCCATACCGATGCGTTCAATCAGGCCTTTGGCCATGACACGCTCGCCTTCCATGTTTATCAGCTGATATTTGATGGAGGAGCTGCCACAATTTACTACGAAAACAATCACAATAAGCCTCCCGGTCAACGCCAAAATTAAATCGAGTCTTAAATACCAATACACTATTAGTATACACTATTTGCGGCCAATTGAACAGAAATATTTTCTCAATTCCCAGCCTATGCTATAATATTCACAGAGATAAAATCATGCGAGGTAAAAAAACATGCAGGCCACTGGTATTATTGCCGAATATAATCCCTTTCACAACGGTCATCTATATCATATACAGGAAACTAAGCGCCTGACGCAGCAACCGGTCATTGTCGTCATGAGCGGAAGCTTTATGCAGCGCGGCGAGCCTGCCATTTTAAGCAAATGGCAGCGCGCCTCCTGCGCGGTACAGGGCGGTGCCGATTTGGTGCTGGAGCTCCCCTGCGTCTTTACACTGCGCAGTGCCGAATTCTTTGCCAAAGGCGCTGTGCAGCTTTTAGCAGCCACAGGCTGCGTCAATACCATTGCCTGCGGCACGGAGCATCCGCAAAGCGATTTCGAGGCAGCAGCAAGCCTTGCCTGCAGCGCTGAAGCGCAAGCAAGACTGCGTGAGCTGCTGCAAAACGGTTTAAGCTATGCGCAGGCCTGGGAAAAAATTTTAGGCGCGAATACAGCCTTCCGCTCTCCCAATGACATTTTGGCCTTGGAATACACCAAGGCACTGCTGCAAACTGCTGCAGACATTCAACCACTTTATCTGCAGCGCACGGACGAGGGTTACAACTCCACCACTATCGGCAGCAGTATAGCTAGCGCCAGCGCCATCCGCCGGGCAATAGCGGACGGTGACGGCAGCTGGCAGCAGGCTGTGCCGGACTATATGCATGCAGCTCTTGCGGCCGGAGGTTATAATGCACAGCTTTTGTGGCAGCTGCTGAGATATCGCCTGCGTCTGCTCACGCCAGAGCAGCTGGCGGAACGCTGCGAAGCCAGCGAAGGACTCGAAAACCTGCTCAGCAAGGCCGCTGACTGCGCAAGCCTGCAGACAGCGCTCGCTGCCTGCAGCAGCAAGCGCTACACTGCCAGCCGTATTCGCCGTCTGCTGCTGCAAATACTTTTGGACCTTCCGAAAGCAGTCTGGCAGCAGCAAGCCCCGGCCTATCTGCGCGTGCTGGCCTTTAATGACACCGGACGCCAGCTGCTGCACACGATGAAAACAAACGCTCAATTGCCAATCATCAGCAAACTTGGCAAAAACGCCCTGTGCAACGACAGCGTCACCTATCGGACGCAGCTGTCAGCAGAAGTAACTGCTACCGACCTGTGGTCCCTGCTGCAGAAAGATGCAGCACTCAACCGCAGCGGCAATGACTTTTATCAGTCACCCGTCTATGTCCGCAGCAAAATATAATATAGGCTTCCACCGTCGAAATCTATTGTGAAAGCAAACAAAAAAGCTGTAACGCAAGCGCATTTGCATAACGCTCGTTGTTACAGCTTTTATATTGCTCTTATTCTTCCTCGGCAGCTTCCTGTTCCGGAGCCTCCTCAGCAACTGCCGGAAGCTTAAGATTCTGCATCTCATTTTCTACGTTTAATTTATTTTCTTCCAGGCCTTTCAAAGCGCTGGACAGATTACCGCTCAAATATGCCAGCATATCCTCTGCATATTGCAGGGAATCCTGTTTTACCTGCAAAGCATAATCATCGGCAGCAGTCTTGGTTTCCTCCTGATAGCGCAGCGCATTTGCTTTGATATCTTCTGCCGCAGCATTGGCCTGCTTAACAATCTCCTCCTGCTGTACCTTGGCATCAGCCTCAGCCTGAGCAACGCTAACAATACGCTCAGCCTCATCCTTGGCCTGCTGCACTATACGGTCAGCATCGGCATAAGCCTTGTTGACAATATTCTTCTGCTCCTCCAGTACCTGGTTGGCACTTTTGATTTCGCGCGGAATTGCTTCCTTAAGGTCGTCGATAATATTCAGCAGATCATTTTCATCAACCATAATCTTATCTACCAGAGGAACACGTCTTGCCTCGGATATCAAATTAAGAAATTGCTCAAAAAGTCCATCAAGTGCTACATTAGTTTTGTTGCGTTCAATCATGATATCAACCCCTCTAAAATCTATTCAAACTTTTTGTAAACATGCTTGCGTACGCGTTCTTCAATGCATTCAGGTACCAAATCCTTCAGCTGCCCGCCAAAGGTTGCCAGCTCGCGCACACCGGAGGAGCTGACGAAGGAATATTTGGCATTGGTCATAATAAAAACCGTTTCCAGATCATTATCGATTTTTTTCAAAAGCAACGCTCTTTGGAATTCATATTCGAAATCGGTAAAAGCACGCAAGCCTCTGACGATAAAAGGAGCATCTTCCTTTTTGCAGAATTCGTTCAGCAATCCGGAAAAACAGGTTACTCTTACATTAGGAATATGCTTGGTTGCTTCCTTAAGCATTTCCACACGCTCTTCCATGGAAAACATGGCCTTATCCTTACCGGGATTATGAAAAACACTGATAATCAGCTCATCAAACATCGCACTTGCTCTTTCAAAAATATCAATATGACCCTTGGTAACAGGATCAAAGCTTCCTGGACAAACTGCTCTGCGCATAGCCAGACCTCCTAATCTATCCTTAATCAAAAAAATGACCAAAGAAATTCCTATATTATATCTTGTCTTTTATTCGACATAAAAGGCGAGAATCCTTTTTATTCTCCAAAATACTATATATTATAACATATTATAACAAATAAAATCCACTATTGTTTCACCGTAACGGCTGCTGCGTACCAGCTCACAGCCTGCCGGCAGCTCCGGCAGTTCATTGTGCGCGCTGCGCTCCACAACCAGATAACCGCCCGGACGCAAAAACGACTTTCTGCCCAGAAGCGCAATTATCTGCTCAATCCAGCCTTTATTGTACGGAGGGTCGCAAAAAGCAAAGTCAAACAGTTCCCCTGCTGCCGCAAGTCTTTCGGCTACCGCCGGAGCACTTCCCTGCAGCACTCTGCAATCAGACTCCGCACGGCACTTGGCAATATTGCTGCGCACCAGTCGCAGCGATTCCTTGCTCGCGTCAATAAATGTAACAGCTACAGCACCACGGCTCCAGCTTTCCAGCCCCAGATTACCTGTACCCGCAAAAAGGTCCAGCACCTCAGCGCCGATAATCTTACTGCCTATAATATTAAAAACGGATTCCTTAACCCTGTCCGCAGTCGGCCGTACATCGTATGTTTTCGGTACAGTCAGCTGCAGGCCGCGGGCCTTGCCGGTAATTATTCTCATATACTGCTCCTCTGTGTTATAATTGGGTTGAGATGAAAGCAACTTTAGACAAAAAACGTCTGACACATAGCCTCTCCTCGGGGAGACAAGGTGAATTGCCCGTAGGGCAAGAGATAGCGCCCTGGGGCGGGTGGCATCGCTTGCGATGACGGAGATGGGTTTGTGAAACATAAGCATCAATAGTGCAATCCCCTCTCAGTCGCCTTACAGGCGACAGCTCTCCCCAAGGAGAGCCTCTCTATTCATCCAAACTTATGAATCATATAACAACTAACATTCTCTACATTTTCTTTCAAAGGACACCCTTATGCGCAATTCAAGCAAAATAATCTTCATAATTTGCACCATAATGCTGATTTCAGGCATCTGCCTGCGCCTTGCGCTGCCCTCAAGCACTCCGCTTAAGCTGACGCAGCCAGCGCCAACGCAAAGCATTCTGCTGCTGCCGTTGGACAGCCGCCCCGTCTGCAGCACTATGGTGCAAAAACTGGGCGCGCTTGCAGGCCTAAATGTAATTTTACCGCCAAAAGCCTGTCTTGACAACTACCGGACGCCGTCTGACAGACAAAAACTTTTACAATGGCTGCAGACAAACCAGCCACTGTACAATTACAGCATCATTTCTGCCGATAATCTGCTGCATGGCGGCCTGCTGGCCGCCCGCATGAACACCGCCACCCCGACAGAGGAGGATGCGCTGCTAAAGCAGCTGCAGCAGTTTGCGCCGGCAAAGCAGCAGGCAATCTTCTCCGTCATTCCGCGTCTGCTCGTAAGTGACCAGCTTTTACCAGACCGTTGGTATCAATATCAGCTGATGCGCTATTCTCAGCTTGCCGATATAGTGCGCATCACCGGCAGCTTCGCCCTTACGCAGGAGCTGCGCCGCACAGAAGCTAAAATTCCTGCCAAGGTTCTGGACAAATATCGCAGCCGTTATCAGCAAAGCGACCGCTTTAACATGGGCCTGCTTAAGCTTGCCACAGATGACAGACGGATAACCTTCGGTCAGGACGATGCTTCACCCATCGGACTGCCGCACGCCAGTGCCGTAAAACTGCAAAGCAGCATCGCTGCCCAAAAGCTGCAACAGCAGGCGCAGCTCACCTATGGCGCAGATGAAATCGCCTCCCTGCTGCTCGTACGCTACTATCTGCAGCAAAGCAACTGGCAGCCCAAGGTCTACCTGCATTATGCTTCTCCCAAAGCAGAAAGTGCAGATATGCCCTATATGGCTGTCTGCGTCGGTGCAGCGCTGCGCAACCAGCTTAAGCTCATTGGAGCGTCAGAAGTAAGCACGCCGGATAGTGCAGACCTCATCTGCTATGTTAACTGCGGTAACGACGATTTCCGTCCGTCTGCCAAGCAGGCACAAGAGCTGCAGCAAATGCTGGACAAGGGCTATAAGGTTGCACTCATCGACAGCAGCGCCAACTTTGAAGCAGAAGAGCTGCTGCTGCCGCAGCTTTTGGCACACAACGTACAAATCAATAAGCTCGCCGCCTACGCCGCCTGGAACACCTTCAGCAATTCGTCAGGCACTGCCTTGGCACAGGGACTGCTTTTCTGCGGCCGCCTGCGTCAGCTGCAGACAGCAGGCGCGGACACCGAGCGGCTGGCAGCACTCTTCGCTGCCAACCTGAACTTCACGGCAGAACGTATCCTCGAGGACTACTATTATCAAAAGCTGGTGCATCCCCAACTGCGACAAAAACTGGAAGCCTTTGGTATAAATCCCGTAGAGCTGGACAGCGAAGATAAAACGGCAACAGAGCAATATATCCAGGGAAAGCTCAGCCTACAGGCATATAAGCTGCTGCACGATAATTTGGGACGCACACCCTTTTATCAGCAAAACGGACAAAGCTATTATCTGCGCGACCTCAGCGTCGGCGCTAAGCTCCCTTGGGCCAGAATATTTGAAGTAGAACTGCAGGTATGGACAGATACGGGTGTCAAAACAGAATAAAATACAGTACAAGCGCATTTTCTCTATATACGCTTAAATAAAACAAGCCTCTGATATAACTTCATTTAACAGTATATCTGAGGCTTATTTAAATTTATAAGACCAATCACACAAGATTTACAATGCTAAAGTCCCAAATACCCTGAGAATTAAAAAACGAAAGCTGCACTTTTAACAGAACAGCCTTCGCTCTTTTATCTCAGCAGAAGCCGAAAATATTATTTTTTAGCCTTAGAATCAACTACATCCTTCAGGATTGCTTCAAATGCTTCGAAGCTCATAGCGCCCATATCGCCTTCGGTACGGTTACGCGGAGAAACGGTATTGTTTTCCATATCGCGGTCGCCGACAACCAGCATGTACGGGATTTTTTCCAGCTGACCTTCACGGATCTTCTTGCCGATTTTTTCATTGCGTGCATCAACAGTTGCACGATAGCCGTTAGCCTCCAGCTTATGAGCCAGCTCATAGCAGTAGTCAACAGCACGGTCGGTTACCGGCAGGAAACGAACCTGCTCCGGAGCCATCCAGGTCGGCAGTGCGCCTGCATAGGTTTCGATGAGGTATGCCAGAGTACGCTCGTAGCAGCCCAGGGAAGTACGGTGAATGATATACGGCAGCTTCTTCTCGCCGTTCTCATCAACATAGTACATACCGAATTTCTCTGCCAGCAGCATATCAATCTGAATAGTAACGATGGTATCTTCTTTGCCGAATACGTTATGGAACTGGATATCCAACTTCGGACCGTAGAAAGCAGCCTCGTCAAAGCCAACCTCATATTTAACACCGAGGTCATCAAGGATTTTCTTCATAGCAGCCTGTGCATGATCCCATTGCTCAGCGGTGCCTTCATATTTGTTGTTCGGGTTTGCAGGATTCCATTGGCTGAAGCGGAAGGTGCATTTATCCAGCATGCCTACAGTTTCCAGGCAGTATTTAGCCAGATCCAGGCAGCCCTTAAATTCTTCTTCCAATTGGTCAGGACGAAGAATCAGATGGCCTTCGGAAATAGTGAACTGACGCACACGAATCAGACCGTGCATTTCGCCGCTGTCCTCGTTACGGAACAAAGTAGAGGTTTCGCCCAAGCGCATCGGCAGCTCACGATAGGAACGCTGACGGTTCAGGAAAACCTGATATTGGAACGGGCAGGTCATAGGACGCAGAGCGAAGCATTCTTTAGTTTCGTCATGCGGGTCGCCCAAGATGAACATGCCGTCAAGATAATGATCCCAGTGACCGGAAATGCGGTACAGGTCGCGTTTTGCCATCAGCGGAGTTTTGGTCAGCAGATAGCCGCGTTTTTGTTCCACATCCTCAACCCAACGTTGCAGCAGTTGGATTACACGTGCACCTTTCGGCAGCAGGATAGGCAGACCTTGGCCGATATAATCAACAGTAGTGAAGTATTCCAGATCACGACCCAGTTTGTTATGGTCACGCTTCAAAGCCTCTGCCTGCTGTTCCAGATATGCGTCCAGCTCTTCCTTCTTCGGGAAAGCAATACCATAGATACGTTGCAGCATCTTGCGGTTAGAATCGCCACGCCAGTAAGCGCCGGTAGCGGAGGTCAGTTTAATAGCGTTGCCTTTAATACGGCCGGTAGAATCAAGATGCGGGCCTGCACACAGATCAGTGAAGTCGCCTTGTTTGTAGAAGCTAATAACCGCATCCTCAGGCAGGTCGTTAATCAGTTCAACTTTGTACGGTTCTTCTTTTTCTTCCATGAATTTTACAGCCTCTGCGCGCGGCAGCTCAAAACGCTCTAATTTCAGCTTTTCTTTGCAGATTTTACGCATTTCGCCTTCCAGTGCAGCAAGATCCTCCGGAGTGAACGGAGCCGGAGTATCGAAATCATAATAGAAGCCGTTGTCAATGCTAGGACCGATGGCCAGCTTAACATCAGGATGAAGTCTCTTCATAGCCTGCGCCAGCACATGGGAGCAGGTATGCCAATAGGTTTGGCGGTATTCCTTGTTTTCAAAGCTAAATTTGTTTTCCTCAGACATTTTTGTTTCCTCCTAACATGATGTATCGTAAACAGTGCAGTCCAGGCAAAAAAATAAACCCCGGTCCCACACCAAAGGGACGGAGTTATCCGCGGTTCCACCCTCATTGACATATGTAGTGACATATGCCCACTCGGTACCGTTAACGCCGGTAATACGGACTGGCATACTTGCTTGCGCGTTCCGCAGTCAGTTTGAAGGCGGTGCGCCCTTCGTTTCCTTCCTGCTGCTCTCAGCCACGGCAGCATTTTCTGTAGAACCCTCCACGACGGCAATTCCTTCGCATTACTGTTACTATTTTCATTTACCAGTTTATTATAGCACACCGGCAATGCTTGTCAAGCTTCCACTGGAAAAAACTTTTATTTCATAGTATAATAAGAAAATAAATTCTTCGACTTGTAAACATGCCAAATAACGAGTCCTTTGAGCATGTATATTAACCTTTATAAAACGTATATATTCAGAACTGTTAATAATAAAGGAGGCGTACGCATGGCAAAATTCACATTTCGGCACCATAAGCTGGCAGCAGCCATCTGCACAGCTGCTTTACTGATGCCGGTTTCCGTCCAGGCCAAACGCCTGACTATTCTTTATGTACCCTTAGATAACAGACCTGTCTGCTCCGCCTATGTACAGCAAACAATGGAGGCTGCAAACTGTAAAATTATTCTGCCGCCTGAAAAATATATTGCCACTAACGAAAAAAACGGTAATCCCGAAGCTATCTGGGACTGGCTGGAGCACAAGGCTCCCAAGGCCGATGCCGCAGTTATCAGCACAGACAGCCTTGTTTACGGCGGCCTTGTCGGCTCGCGCACGCACAACGTAAGCCAGGAGGAGCTGCAAAAGCGCGTTAATCATCTTTACAAGCTGAAAACTACCCTGCCGATAAAGCTATATGCTTTTTCAACGATTATGCGCACCCCACGCGCCAGCAAAGGGCGCGTAGAGCCGCCCTACTACAGCACCATAGGCCCAAGTATCTTTGCCTACAGCCAGCTGCTTGACAAACAAGACCAAGGTAAGCTGTCGCCTGCGGAAAAGCTGACGATGCAGGCACTGGAGCGCAACATGAAAAAAGCTGAGCTGGGTGACTGGCTAGAGCGACGCGAAAAAAATCTGCTTGTCAACCAGGAGCTTACGCGTATGGCCCGCAACGGCAAATTTCATTATTTTGCCATCGGCAAGGATGATAACGCTCCTCTTTCCGCTACGCACATGGAAGGACGCAAAATCAGCCTCAGTACCTTTGATATGAGCAGAGACTGCTTTCAGATTTTGGACGGAGTTGATCAGCTCGGCCTGCTTTTAATCGCCCGTGCCTACAACGAAGCCAACGGCACTAAACCTTCCGTTTATCCCCTGTACAGCGTAGGAGCCGGTGCCTCCACCCTACCCCAGTACAGCGACGCACGTCTGCAAGACAGCGTACCGCAGCAGATTATCGCTGCCGGTGCAGTACAGGCACAATCTGCGGATACGGCCGACCTTATTTTGGCACTCAATACGCCGCAGGACGGTATCGTCAAGGATTCCACAGCAGACGACAATCAGCCCTTCGCATCTGCCGGCAACAAAAATTTTGTCGGTATCCTGGGGCAGCTTCTCCGTTCTGGACGCAACGTTTCCCTGGCCGATATCAGCTATTCCAACGGTGCGGACAACGGCTTTATGAGCCTGCTGGCCAACAGCATCAACCTGCAGCCGTTAGCAGCCTACAATGGTTGGAATACAGCTGACAACGCCGTAGGCTATGCCATCGCCCAAGGGCTTATCGCCCGCGATATGAGCAGCGAAGCACGCAGCAGACTGCTGCGCCAACGCCTTATCGACGATTGGTTTTACCAGAGCAATGCCCGCCGCAGCATTTCCAACGAGCTGGAAAAGCATAACCGTGAGGATTTGAAATATGATCTTGCTACAGAAGAAAAACACATCCTGCATCAGATTACTGCCGACTGCCAGAGCATGGCCAACAGCTATTCTATAACAAGAGGCACTAAATTCACCCTCTCCTTCCCTTGGAAGCGTTTATTCGAGGTAGACGTAGAAATCAAGAAATAAAAAACAAAGCGCAGAGAAGCTGATTTTTTAACAGCAAACCTCTGCGCTTTTTTATGTGTATCAGCCCCATATATCGAAACTTAAATTTTTTAGGCAACAAAAATCCCCGTCACTTTCGCGACGGGGATTGATTTGCATTTGTGACGAAGCATATGGTGCTTTATTCGTCAGACTGGTATTATTTGCCGGGGAAGAACGGCC
>ERZ1673740.1616-NODE-1616-length-16097-cov-12.725159_pt1 | contig 16097 bp, 18 predicted proteins | sample MGYA00580221_ERZ1673740 | MGnify/ENA primary metagenome ERZ1673740 (study PRJEB41218, sample SAMN15661786) | gut metagenome | host: Homo sapiens | place: Canada: London | collected 2015-08-20/2019-03-30 | study: EMG produced TPA metagenomics assembly of...
TATGCAGATTCATAATAACGTGTCAGGGAATACAGTCCGAGGGTATCCTCGACTCCCAGATCCACATATTCTGCCATAAGACTTCCGGTTGCAAGGTTGATTGGGTCGTGAGTAGCATCTGCATCGCACGCTGGATGATTATCTCCGTTGTTTTCTCTTGGGTGATTTTCACTGCCATCTCCGCCTTCGCTGTGCGGATGCTGACTCGAATTTTCTCCTCCATCTCCACCTTCACTGCGTGGGTGCTGGCTGGGATTCTCTCCTCCATCTCCACCTTCATTATGCGAATGCTGGCTGGAATTCTCTCCACTCTCATTTTCATGTGATCTGTTTCCTTTTGGTCTTACATACTCATGACCATCTTTTACTGCCTTTCCTCCTTCATACATGTCTTTTACGTTTCCTGCCATACCAATAAACTGCCGGGAAATACCTATTGCCCGCGCTATATCATTTGGATTTGACCAATCAAATTCCTCATCTGTCAATGTCTCCCACAAATCCTTTGAAGCTCCCAGACCAGAATCAGCAAAACGTACTCCCGTATAAATCATTTTTAAGATTTTCCATGTCTTCTGTCCTTTTGACAATACTTTTTCTGTAGTTGCAGCTGCTTTAAATGCTTTTACTCCCATGTTTGCAGCGGCAATTCCATCCCCAATTCCCGGGATTGCAGCGATTGCTGACATCGCTGCACCACAATAATCACCTCTGGCGAGAGAGACTGCCGCATTTGCCAAATCGAAGAAAACACCTATTCCGGGAATAAATCCACAAAGATCCAACCCCATCTGAAGGACATCCAGTCCCATGGACCACCAATCCTGATACTCTTCTTCGACAATGTCATGTTGTCTCTTTTCATATCCCATCCAGCCAAAGTTTTTTGCACTAATAAAAATATTCGTATTGATGATAATGCTACTGTCTTTTACACTAAAAGTGATTTCATTTAAACCATATATTGTCACAACTCCATTGTCATATGAAATATCTCCCTGTTCTTTTTGAGATTCAGTTTTCTTAATATTTTGATCTTTTTGCTGAAAAACACCCCTGATATTTTTAAAGAGTAACGAATCCACTGTTTCATTCAGATTTTTTTTAAAATCTCTCCCAAATCTGGATAATTCTTCTTCTCCAGCAACACCAAGCTGATCCCAGAATCCCATTCCTCCTTCTGCAAGATACAAACTATTATTATCTTCTGCAGCAGAACGGTATTTCTCCTTGCCACTCTCAACCTTTGTCTTCGCATCCTCAAGTTTTTCCGGAGATGATATTGCTGCCAAAAGCATACCGCCTTCTTCTGTGGTTTCCATGGATACATCACTGCCCGATGTAATGGTGATTCCCTCGTCCTCAAACTTGATGCTGATCTCTGTATCATCTTCCTCATCATATTTTTTTCTTGTATCCGTAACGATCAGTGACGAGGATGTAAAACGAATCATCTTATCCTTATTTGTTAAAACCTTTTCGTCTGGCTTGCTATAATCCGGACCATCTGTGTTGCTTCTACTGCTTCCCAGACATACAATTTTTCCATTATTTTCATAATAGACAAATACCTTATCTCCAATGTCCGGCATACAATAAAATGAATTACTCAATGCGGATTCATAGGGAATATCCACACAGTTTCCACTCATATCAGCTGCATCTGCATCAAACTGGACCTGTACAATATTTCCTGTTACAGAAAGTACTGTTCCTGTTACAATATTGCTGACACAATCTGCAGACACAGAGGCGGCATAACTTGCCTTTGCGTCCATTGACCGTACCTGTTTGATATGATTGACCAAATTTCCATTTTCATTCACGATGCGACTTTGAACAACTGTAAAATCGCCAATAATATCCCCTGCCATTACGCTCAGTTCATCTGTGGTATATTCGCAGGTTTCAAACTGATAACTGACAACCGTGGCATCTGCATTCGCCTGTACAGCCCGCAGTTCATTGACATTACGGCTTCTTGATTTTTGCTTTTCCAGTATCTTACTTTCAAAAGTCCGTCCACCTTTGTTTCCCCCTGCGATTGCCATATGTGTGCCTCTGCAGCCGGAATACATATGCATTCCAAAACTGTTGATCATTCTGCAGGCGAACTGCCAGTCCGTTTCATTTTGCTGATATACAACTGTTGGTATTGCCGGATTCTGTTCCAGTTGCACACTACAACCATATTCCTGCAATACCTCGTCCAGAATGTCTGACAACTTTTTCCCCGGACTCTGAAATGTACGGGTTTTACGTGACATGTCTGCTGCCACTTCCAGATCAGAAAGTTCAAGGATCAGTTTCTGGTATCCATCCTGATTCTCTATCGCCACAGAAACACAGATTCCACTGTATATATTTTTCCCTTCAATGTCTGTAATCACTGCCGGTGTAAAATACAATGCCTCAAGTTCCGCCAGTGTTGTATTATCCTTCATTTCCACAATCAGATATGCCATTCCATGTGTATCGGCCTGTATCTCAGAATAGAAATCCAGAATTTTTGCATAGGAAAGTTTTATATCCGCTTTGATTTGTGCAATGGTAGTATATTTACTCATTTTCTTTCTTTGCTCCTAATTTTTCTATATAATTAAAAAGGAATCCGCATGGAATTACTGCAAGGATAAATGTCAACACACCTCTCTCCATTGCCCTCTCTTCAATTTTCTGTCCATCTTCTCCTTCTCTCCATTTTCCAGCAACGTCTACATAATATGTAAGTGCATCATTTGAAAGACCTGTATATTCTGCCAGCTTATTTATGACTTTCTCATTTTTTAATTTTTTTGTACTTGCCACTGGCAGTTCGATTATTCCGCTTTTTGGAATTGTAAATGCCCGATCATCAATAAAAATAAGCATTTTTTGTCCATCTTTTAATTTTGCAACGTAAAAGGTACCTACTCCGCCTTCTGTATTCCCATGTTCATACCCAGCTCCTGCCGGGTATCCGGTCTGATCCTCATACTTTTCATAATCTACCGGCTCTGCACTTTTGTATATTGCTTTTCCATAATCCGGTATCAACGTTCCCCCACAAGCTATAAATGTCGCTAATAAAATTGCAAATGTGATCGATGCCTTTATTCTACTAAATGCTGCTGTACTTACCATACTTACCATAATTTCTATTCTCCTTGTTTCTTTTCCTCCCTTTTTTCTATATATGTAAACAAGAAAGCTCCCACAATTGATACCATAATAAATACTATTGCCCCTTTTGTCTGTGCCTCTTCTTTTATTTTTTCGCCATCTGGACTTTTTCTCCATATCCCAGCTGTATCCACATAATACCTTACTTCCTCCGAAGAAAGTCCTGTGGAATTTTCCAATTTGTTTATAATCGTTTTATTCGTTATTCTCTTTGTACTTGCCACTGGTAATTCAACACATCCGGTCTGTGGAAGTGTAAAAGCACGATCATCTATTAAGGCCAAAATCTTTTCCCCGCTTTTTAATTTAATAACATAAAAAGTAGCTACCCCACCGTTAGTATTACTGTCAATATACTTCGCAGATTTCTTATAATAGTATGTAGTACCTAATATATCTTTATATGTATTTGCAGGCTTTATATCTTTTGTGTCAACGTTTACGATATAATTATGATCTGTATTGATAATTTCTTCTACTTTTGTCAATTCTTCATATCCATTCCCTGCCGGGAATCCTGTCTGATCTTTATATTCATCATAGTCTACTGCTTTTGTCTCACTATATATATCCTTTCCATAATCCGGTATCCACATTACCCCACAAGCGAGTACTGCCGCCAATACAATCGCACATGCGATTGGTGCCTTGATTCTGCTAAACGTTGCCATACTTGTCATGATTTCTATTCTCCTCCTAATTCCCTATCTCCACAAAAAACACAGATTCCACTGTATATATTTTTCCCATCAATGATATCTGCTTTGATTTGTGCAATGGTAGTATATTTACTCATTTTCTTTCTTTGCTCCTAATTTTTCTACTCCTTTTTATCATCTTCTTTTGACCATCGGTATACCTTGACACCGACCCAAATAATAACTATGCCAAATATCACTATAAAAAATGGAACCGGATGAAATTCATTGCTAAAAAGAAGCCCTGCTCCTCCCATAAAACAAGATATAACTCCCAGTGTAATTAAACATGTACAAAACGTATCCCAACTTCTATTATCCATTTTTCTTTTCCTCCCTTTTTTCTGTATATGAAAACAGAAAACCACATGGAATTACCACAATAAGAAATGCCAGCATACCCCTGATTACGGCTTTATCTTGAATTTTTTGTCCATCTTCACTTTCTCTCCACTCACCTGCAGTATCCACATAGTATTGAAGGTTTTCTTCTGAAAGCCCTGTTGCATTCTGTAGATAATCTACCACTTCTGTATTCGTCATTTTTTTCGTACTTGCCACTGGCAGCTTTACGATTCCGCTTTTGGGAATATCAAAAGAACGGTCATCTATAAAAACAACGATTTTCTCTTTGCTTTCTAATTTTGCTACATAAAATGTTCCCACTCCTCCATCCGTTCCAATATATTTTGCAAATTTTCTGGTATAATATTTCTTTTCTGAAATCTCCCTATACAATTTTAAAGGCTCTAATTCTTTTGCATCCACTTTTAAAATATAGTTTTTCTCCGCACTGTTGATTTCTTCCACGCTCGTCATTTCCTCATAACCATCTCCTGCCGGAAATCCCGTTTGATCCTTATCCTCATCATAATCCACTGCTTCTGCACTTTTATATATGGCCTTTCCATAATCTGGGAAATCCATAACAGCTCCAGCCACAAAAAATGCTAATATAATCGCACACGCAATCGGTGCCTTGATTCTGCTAAACGTTGCCATACTTGTCATGATTTCTATTCTTCTCCTGATTCTTTGCTCCTAATTTTTCTATATATGTAAACAAAAAAGAGCATATAATTGCAACACCCACAAAGACAACTGCACATACAGTTAGTGCACGCTCCCTTATTTTCTGCCCTTCCTCACTTTTTCTCCACGCTTCTGTTGTGTCTACATAATAATCCAGATCCTCCTCGGCAAGTCCTGTCAATTCTTGTAATTTTTCTATAAATCCTGTGCTTTCCATCTCTTTTGTACTGGCCACCGGAAGTTTTACCGTACCACTCTTTGGTATCGTAAATGTTCTGTCGTCTATAAGAACAATCACTTCGTCTCCACTTTTTAACTTTGCCACATAAAAAGTACCTACACCCCCTTCTGTATTAGCGTTATTGTATTTTGAAAATTTTCCATAATAATAGTCTGATTTTAATATTGACTTATACATATTTGCAGACTTTAAATCTTTCACATCCACTGTTACAACATAATTTTCCTCCGCCTCTACAATATCTGCTCTATTTGATAACTCTTTATATCCTTCTCCTGCTGGGAAACCAGTCTGATCTGTATACTTATCATAATCCGCTGGTGCAGTTTGATTATAAAAGTACCTTCCATAATCTGGAAAGTTTGCCATACTCCATCCCAATATTGCTCCAAGTATAATCGCACATGCGATTGGTGCCTTGATTCTGCTAAATGTTGCCATACTTACCATAATTTCTTTACTCCTTTTTTATCATCATCTTTTGACTATTCTTCACTTTTTATTTATATCCAACTGTAATTCTTCCACTGATTTCAACGAAGGTAGTGAGGATTCTTTTTCTTTTATAGACATACCATTCAAGTCAATTCCTTCCAAATCTCGGTTATACATATACTGTTGTGGATCTTTGAGCATTTCATTCCATTCCTCCAGCATTGCCTGCTGTTTTTGGCGTTCCGCTTCCTCAGCTGCTTCTTTTTCTGCTGCCTTCGCCTGAGCTGCCTCTTCCCTGTCCTGCTTAATCTCTCCAAGTTCTGTAAAACTTTCCAGCTGCTCCTGAACCTCACTTGGCAACTGATCCGTCTTATCATATACCGTTGGCTCTTCATCACTTTCATCCGATTTCTCATCGGCATCCTCTTCCTTTTCCAGATAAATGGAAATAGTTCCCCCGTAATAGCACGGAAGCTTGCTTTCTATTGTCAATGCCGGAACTCCGTCTATAAAATAATCCTCATCCACATTGATCCATGGCACCAGTGTCATGGGTTCGCATTTCACACCTGCCACTTTTTTTGCAAACAATGCTCCTAGAGGGCCAATCAATCCACCCATGATTGCAGTTCCCACTAAACCATTTGGATTTGTTAAAGATGTACATCTTCCAAACTGCAGGATGTTCTCATTTGCCACATGATCACTTGCATTCATCAGCGGCTGATCTTCTGTAGAAAATGTAATTCCATGGTCCTCTGGCAGATTCAGATACTGCTGAAAATCTTTGGAACCGCAGCTGCATTCCGCCTTCATTAACCGATACACATACTGTTTTTTATCCTGTGACATTTTTTCACCTCATTTCTACTTTTTTCAACGACACTCCATAGGGATTTCTTCGAAGAATGCTCTCCGCAACCGCCAGCGACACAACAATCTGATTTTGCTGTAATCCCTTTGGCCGGAAGATATTTCTTCCTTTTATTTTTCTTTTATCAATAATAATTTCCTGATAAGCCCCATTGGGCAGCTTTATGGCATCTGCGTGTATGCATTCTTCCATAACACAGTCATAAATCCAATATGCTCTTGCCACGCTCGGAATCTGGCTCTGCTCATTTGGAAATATCTGCACCGCTTTAAAGGAAATATTGTCATCATACATCGCCAACACTTTTTTAATTGCTTCACTTACCATGTACGTCGGTTGCGAAAGGATATCCGGGATTTCCTGTGTTTCATCGTAACGCACATAACCTACGACAGCATCCTCCAATCCGGCAAACTGACGGTGGGTCATCTCATGCGGATACCCTTCCAGATTTGGTCCAATAACTTTAATTGGATTTACCATATGCTCACTTTGTGCCAATAAATAATATTCCATAATACCCTAGACTCCCTTCCATTCCTCTCCGTCATTTGTACAGAATTCCACAACATTTTCCAGCATCTCAAACGGTTTATAAAATTCTTTGATTTTGTCCGGATTATCATACTCTGCATCCCAGTTCATATGAGTCAATTTACATTTCTTTAAGGTTGAATTCCGAATCGTTGCCCCGGCCAGATCAACCCCATCCATGCTGCAATGATAAAACCTGCAACCATCAAATACCGCATCCCGTAAAAAGGTTTCTTCAAATTTGCAGAGAACAAATTCGCATCCATAAAAATGTGCATGGGACAGATCAATTTTTTCGAATATCTTCTTGTTATAGACCAGTTCCTGGAAATGGCAGAATGAAAAGTCCTTTCTTCTGCTACTCCAGAATATATCTGCTTCCGGTGTCTTCCGATACAGAAGCTTTGACCAGTCCCGGTAGCTTCCTGCGGTCAACCGAAAGCCATCTGCCCACATAATCTGCTCATAACCTTCCCTCTGTTCAAACTCTGCAAACAAATATTTACACACGACCGCCAGACAGGAAACTGCAAATGATATACTTTCCCGCATCATCTGTTCCATTCCTTCCGGATGAATATATGCCAGCGCATTACATTCCCTGCATTTTTCTGTGATTGCCTGATGATACTCCTCCCAGCCGTCCATATACCAGCCTGCATTAAATTTTGCTGTAAGAATTTCTTCTCCAAACATGCCGTTTGCATCATAAGCGGTAAACGCAAACTGTGGAGTTCCCAACGCTATCGATGTGGATAAAAGGGAAATCTGAATTTCCCCAATCTCCATTGCATAGTGTTCCTGAAACTTTTGGATTATCTGCAGGAATGTATCCATATAATTGTCAAAAAGCGTTCTTGTCCGGTCCCGGTCTGCGGTAATATTCTGTACAATCCTGTCATGGTATACATTCTGCAGCGCTTCCAGATACTCTTTTTTGAATTCATCAATTGTAATTTTCATCATTCTTCACCTGTCTTTGACCATCCGCCTTTTACTTGATCACGATATTATTTGCGCCCATCTCAATTCCATCTGGTGTCATGTCAATATATGATTCTGCCGTACTGATCAGGATATCCTTTTCCGCTGTAATAGAAATATTATTATTTGACATCAGTGACAGATTATTTTTTGCACATACACTGATATCCTTATTACTGGAAATGGTAATTCCAGACTCATCTGTCAGATTAATAAATATTTTGCTGTCATCCGCATTTGTGGTAATATAAATGCCTTCTTCCGTTAAGAGGATCTGCTTGCCATTCGGTCCTCTCCACTGCTTGTCCGTTACTTTTGCCCCCGGACTCACACAGACGCTGCTTGCAGCAAACGCACTGCCCTCATCAGTACCCGGGAAAAACACTCTGACAGTATCTCCTACTGCCGGCATACAGTAAAATCCGCTTCCATCCCCAGAAGAATATGCTGTGGAATATGGAAGCCAAACATCTCCACCGGCGTCATAAGAACTGTCAATATCTGTAATATGTACCTGTACTTTATCTGCCTGTACTGCCATAACTGTGCCGGAATACATTTTTCCCGATACCTGCTGGTTGACGATTGGCTGTTGTACAAATTTCTCCTCGGCTGCGATTTCAATTGTGGTAAGAAGTACGCCCTTTTCCATCGTACAACTCAATGCTTTTACTTTCTGATGGATGCCATGATACGAAATCTCACTTCCCAGATACATATACTGTCTTGTCTGTATGCTCGTTCCCACGCGAACCGTCTCTTTCGTAGATTTCGTCTCCGATTTCGAGAGATCAACGACTTTTCCCCTCCCCGGTAATCCAACGGTAATCTGTGGTTTTACTGCATCTATTTCAGAGAATATTGGAGCATTCAACATGGATGCCAGACGCATGCAGAAAGCCCAATTGGTTTCGTTGCACTGTACGAGCATTTTTCCGGTTGCCTGATCTGTCACTTTCATGTTGACTGCACCTGTTCCATTCAATGCAGCCTCCATAACCTGTCCGTAAGTTGCAGAAGTCTTCTGATAACTCCGGTTGACCGGCTGAATATCCAGCAAAGCACTTGTCGTAGCAGCTGTAAGTGTCAGAGTTGCATACTCTGCCTCCTGCTCAACACCAACATTGGTAAGCAGTCCATAAAATAATACAGAAAGCTGCCCCTCTGCCGTTGTCGTTATCTTAATTGCCGCATTCTCATCCATTCGGTTAAGATATTCTCTCGCAGCATCCACTTCCATCTCTCCTACGATGGCAGCCGTACCATGCTCATTGATCGCATGAGCAATTTCCAATGCCAGTACTTTCGTAAAAGGTACTCCCTCCACCACAATGTTTGTATAGGTAATCGGTTCCATACTATACCTCCTCCTTCAACTTACAAATGCTGTCTATCATTTCTTTCGCCAATGGGAAAAAGCGTTTTTTGTATTTACTTGGGAATGTAATTCCACCAATCAGCAAACGATCGTCTTCCATGCTTATGTAATACTGAAAGTTGTACACCATCATATCGATTGCCCTGGATACAAACTGCAATACTCCAATATGAAAATCCTCTTTTTCCAACACCTTTTTTTCAATGATCGTTACCCGCGGTCCCACCGCTTTCATAAGATCAGCCGTAATATCCATAAATTTCTTCATGCCATCATCCGGTACAATATGCTCCGTCTGATGAAAACTCATCTGAAAGTTGATATTCTCACCTCCGAAAACATGTGTCGGTGCATTTGCCCCCGGATATACCAGATGTTTTACATCATCCGTAAATAAAAAGAATGTCTCAGGCATATAAATGCTGATTTTCAGATCCGGAATCTCTCTGCGCTGAAAATGTACTTCTTCTCCGATAATGTGCACAATTTCATCGTATATGGATTCTTCCGCTTCTTTTTCCAGACGATTCTGTGATTCTCTTAGCTTTTTCTGTTGCTCTAATTCTTTTTTCTTCTTTATAATTTCTTCATCCTGAAACCCCATGTTCTCACCTTATACGATAATTCATGCATAATTATCGTGTTTTCCTTTCTTTTTTCATTAAAGTATGTCTATCGCTGTCGTATTACTATAAATTTTCAAAAAAAATATTCCATAATAAACTTTAAATTTCTTTATTATTTTCGTCAATTGTACTTTAGTCCCATTTCATGCATGAACACATGATATTCGAAAGAAGCAGTCTGGAAAAAAATTAAAATTATCATAAAAAACGCATTATCTCCATAGCACCAAGTGCCATGAAAACAATGCGTCCTAAATTTAAAGAAAAAATATTCAGTTGTGATTTCGGATGTTCTTATACGAAGTCATTATTAAATATAGTCTTTCATAATGTTCCAAACCCTTTTTACTTCGTCATTATATTTCTCATTCAACTGATTTCTTAATTGAACATCTGCATCATAAATAATGAAATCGCTTAACCCGCCTCTCGAAGCAAACAGTTTACTATAGCTGGTCTTACTATCACTTCCAGCCCCATTCGACTTCTATATCTGGGAACTTTCGAGATTGCCAAAAAGTGGATAATGCCCATCCGAAACTGGGGAAAAGTTTGTGGTGAGCTGGAAATCATGTACCCTGACCGGATGCTGATATAGCAACAAAAGCTGGAATATCAAGAGTAAATATACGCCCAGATTTTCTGGGTGTTCTTGACATACCATCGTAATTTTGCTATTAAATAGACAACGGCTCAACAGCAGAAATCACTGTCAAGCCGCATCAATTATCATAGAAGAGCTGAATTTACAGAAAAAATTTCACATCGTCAAAAAATCCTCAGGTCTCACAGTCTTGGTGTTTTTCTATCAGGGTATTACAGCACCATTTACCTATATTCTGCCTTTTATAAATCTGACTCCACCTCGAAATCCGCTAATTTCCTGCGTTTCCGCAGCAAATTGCTACTTTCTCGGTGTAGTGCGGGTCACTAAGGTATACATCGAATTGCATGCAAGCATGCATCGATGATACCTTTTGACCCTTTAATCATTATAATACTAATTGATCATATAAAAATTGACAAGCATCATTCTCTGATTCAAATATTTTATTGGTTGTTTTAATTCCTCTCTCCATATAGTAAACCATCCACCCGTTTTCATTTTTTTCCAAGCATAAACGTTCATCTGTCCTTCCAATTCCTGTCAAATTATACATATAGTCTGGAACTCCCGCCTGTACCAATTCTTTTTTCAATTCTTCTCTTTTCATTTATTTAATCTCCTCTATATATTTTTTACTCTTTAACTCCTTAATGCTATTTGGTAACTCGTATTGTAATCCACCACCTATTTCATTAAATGCTGGGGCAATCTTCGATATTGTAACATTATCAATTTGTTTTAATATCTTATATTTATGATATGCGTTCTGATTTTCAATATACGGAAGTGCTCTTTTTTCATATGGTACTCCTTCTGGTGACGTATATTTTCCATATTCACTTCCATATCTATCAATAATAGTCCCCGTTGGAATTGTTTGATTTTCCTTAATTGTTCCTGCTACTCGTCCTCCATTTGGAGCCCACTTCTCCCATTCTATTTTTCCTTCTGAATTTAAGAAAGCAAAATCTCTTACTATCAGGTCATCTGGTGGCAAAATTGATGTACCAATATTTTTATTCTGTTCATACTCATATACTTGTCTTTTCTCCTTATCAGAAAGCGTTCCCCCTTCATCTACTTTCTTCTTAAGCTCTCCATATTTCTTTGAACAGATCAGTCCCTCGTGTCCGCTCGGATCCACATACCCTACCGGATTATTATGACAGTATGCATACAGATTCAGTCCGTCCCCATAATACGTGTCCTCACTGAGGAATCTTGCGATGACCGGATTATAAAACCGTGCACGCAGATAGTACTGTCCTGTGACCGCATCCATCATCTCCCCGGCGAAGCCGAAACGGTTCTCCACGGTCTCTTCTTCTACCGTGCGGTTTCCAAACGCATCATAAGCATAATGGTTTAATACCGTTCCATGGCAGTCTGTGATATCCGTGATACTTCCCATCTCATCACATGCATAGTGATAATACGTCCTTGCCCGCTCACTGTCGGAGGCAAGCAGTTCGTGTCCGCGGATATAGCGGATATGCTCACCAGCTTCATCTTCTTCTGTGATAACCTCCCGGTCCGCATAGATAAAACTTACCAGCTTTCCGTTCTCTTCCATCTGGCTGCGGAGTCCTTCCGCATCATAGTGGTTTTTCTGGATATCTCCGGCTTTGGTCTGCACTTCTGCGATACGGTTCAGGCAGTCATACAGATATGTATTTTCTCCGTCGCCCAATGTATTTCCCTGTGCATCGTAGCGGTATGTATATGTTTTGCCGGCCGGATCCTGTGTATGTTCCACTGTGCGGGTGGTCAGCCTTCCCCGGTCATAATGGAAGATTTCCCTGCGGTCACCGGCCTGCACGCTGGTCCGGTTTCCGGCACGGTCGTAGGTATAAATATGGTCGTTCTCCTGTACCAGCTGTCCAAGTACATCATACGTATATTTTGTGGTTCCTGCAAGGGTTGTTTTATTACTGTTCACACCTAACAGTGTGACCAGCAACGATTACAGCCCATTTAAAATGCCTCTACGAGGCAGGGGCTGTAATCACTCAATAATTAACACTATGGCGCATAGCTTGACAGCGCGGTGTCAAGCTTGCGTCTGAACAGTAACGTGTTTTCTCTCTCCTCTGTCCGTTTTTGTTGTAACGGTAGGTATTGTCTGCAAGGATTTTTCCCACTGATGCATCGCCTGCCGCCATCGTGCGCAGTGCTGTCAGGTTCCGGTCCCCGTCGTAGGCATATGCCGTATGAAGCACGGGTGTGTTCACTTTCTTTAAGTCTCCGGTTTTTGTGTATTCATATGTTGCCCGGAATCCGGTCTTCTCATCCCTGACTTCTTTCGCGGGAACATCAGCCTATTCCAATTTGCCTTCGGCAAAGGGCTGACGCTACATGTCAATTTTTTTACAAAAAATTGACACTTTTCCAAGCAGATCATAGGTATAACGTGTACAGTTTCCTGTCACATTCCAAGACAGGTAGCATAACTCAGAAATGCCATTGCAAAATCATCATAAAAAACGTATTGTCTCCACAGCACCAAGTGCTATGAAAACAATACGTTTAAATCTTAAAGTTAATATTCAGTTTTAATTTCAGATGTACTTATGTACACTCAGAGGGCAAATTTCACCATACTTTGACTTATACAATTTGGATTTATTCCTGCATCCATTACAGCTTTATCAAACAACACTATAAATCAATATCCAAGCATTTTCCTACAATATTTTCAGTGAAAATATTTTCTTCCTCTGTTGTTAATTTTTTTAATTTATAGAGTTGAACTTTTGATAATGGTACTTTAAATTCAATTTCTCCTCTTTGATATTCTCCTCTTAATATTGAATCATATAATCTTTTTATAAAAGACGACCATTTGGGTAAATTAGCATTATCAGATTTGTCTTCTAAATAACTTAATCCATCAGCCCTATAAAAAATTAATAATGCTATACTTAAATCACATATTTTATTATCTAAAACTGTTTGTGGAATATCAAAACCATTATCCCAGTTATAGTTATAAATATAGATATATAAAATTTCTTGATCTTCTGTTTGAGAAATAATTCTTTTTACTTCATCGGTATCAGCATCACACAATAATGTTTTTACATTTACAATTATATTTTCGTCCATTTATTGAATCCTCTCTAAGCTACGTTGCCATAAATCTACAGTTGCACCTTGGCTAGGATATAGTGGTAATCCACTCTGCTGTAAATATTTTAGATTTTGTTGTAAATCATACACTTGTTTTTGCAATACATCAACGCTTTGACTAACGTCCATTGCATCAAGTTGAGTTTTAACAAATTCATTGTATATTGAATGATATCCTCTATGCCTTGACATAGCACTTATATCATCTCCAGGAGTTCTTAAAAACAGCCCATTTGAAGCATCATCTAAATCCATTCCAATTCTTTGTAATACTGGATGATTTGCCATTTCTGCTGGAATAATATGCTGCGCTTGGTGTCCTGTCCAATTAGTTCCTCTAGGCAATCCCATGGATTCCATCATGTTTTTCCCTAATTTTGTAGAATTCCCACCAGTAACGACGCCTTTCATTCCTGGTATTAATCTTTCTCCTATACCCCCCTTTATAGTATTCTTACTATCACTTCCAGCCCCATTCGACTTCTTCTGGTTCTGCTCATATTCATAGATCTGCCGTTTTTCTTTCTCTGAAAGTGTACCTCCCTCGGTCTCTTTCTTCTTAAGCTCTCCATATTTCTTTGAACAGATCAGTCCCTCGTGTCCGCTCGGATCCACATACCCCACCGGATTATTATGGCAGTATGCATACAGATTCAGTCCGTCCCCGTAATACGTGTCTTCACTGAGGAATCTTGCGATGACCGGATTATAGAATCTTGCACGCAGATAGTATTGTCCCGTGACCGCATCCATCATCTCCCCGGCGAAGCCAAAACGGTTCTCTACCGTCTCTTCTTCCACCGTACGGTTTCCAAACCATCAAGCATTAGAAGCGTAATCACAATATTTGCACCAAAAGGATTTATTACCATTCCTGAATATACATCTCTCGCTTCCTTCATGATGCTCTGAAAATCCTTATAACCCAAAATAACCGTTTGCTGTTCTTTGGATGAATTCTATTTATATAATTCTTTCCAGTCAGTAAATGCCATTAAAAACTTATTACCTTCTGTGTCTTCGATATGCTTTACAGATATTGAAGACCCTTCTCCCACAACTATTTCTTTACCATCTCTGGTACTATTCTGTAATTGAATATCTGCAGGACACAATAATGTAGCTTGTGCTAGTTCTTCAAAAAACATTTTAATCTCTTCATATAATTGGTACGAATTAATCACACTTCCTATTCGTTCGCTACATTCACATTTTATCATTTAAACCACCCCGCTTCCACTTTTGGAATATATACTTGATTCCCACCTCCCGGTAATACACCTATTGTATTTCCAAGACTGTCATAAATGTTCTGTGGTGCAGCGACACCTTCATAAATCGTAGTTTCTTTTGGAACAACAACTTTTGTAATATTTTCAGTTGTATTTCCCCAAGAAGGATTTAATGCCAAATCCAACTGTGATTGCAATCCTCCACCTTGCGGTGTTCTTGATACATATCCTTAAGTGGAGACATAGATAAAAAAAATTATGACCCATCGTAAGAAGTATAACCGTAGCGATTTAATGATACCTGCATCTCGCTAAATTTATCTCTACTCTTTTTGTGTTTAAAAATTCCATTAAACCTAAAATTTAATTTTATCCTCTCCTTAGTATAAAATATAAAATGTCTCTCATCTCCTTCTGAAAAACGAAGTGCAATACAAACTGTGTCTGTGACAGAAATATTATTTTCTTTTGCCCATTCACGTCTGCAATCCTCAAATTCCATAAACTCAGCATCAGAAAATAAAATACCTCTTTTATCAACCTTAACAATATCTGAATAATTATATTCTTTCATATCAATCACCTTCAGTTATTATAATTTTTAATTCGTATTGGCACTCTTTTCAATCCAGCCTTTTGTGCTGCCAGCCATCTATGATGTCCATTTACAATTTCATATCCACCTGTTAACAGCTTTTGAACTTCAATAGGCGTTGATATTTTGCCTGTTGTATTTATTTCCTTTATGTATTTTGCAACCGCTGAATCACTTGGTCCTATTCTTGGATTTGAAAATTCATCTAAAGGATTAGCATGCAAATCATTAACACCAGCTTTTCTTGTAGTTAAACGCTCCCATAAACTTGCCTTTTGATATTTACTAGATGATGTACCACTCTTACTATCACTTCCAGCCCCATTCGACTTCTTCTGGTTCTGCTCATACACTGGATTAGTATTTTGATGTGATTTTCTGTATCGCTCTGCAGCCTCTAATCCATTATATTTTTTTATCGCATCATAATTAGCTTTTTGATATGCTTCTTTTTTATCTATTCCTTGCTTTAAATATTCTTTATATTGTTCAAGTTTATATTGTTTTTTTTCGCAAATATGTCCGCTCGGATCCACATACCCCACCGGATTATTATGGCAGTATGCATAC
>ERZ1673740.1640-NODE-1640-length-15853-cov-16.963476_pt1 | contig 15853 bp, 17 predicted proteins | sample MGYA00580221_ERZ1673740 | MGnify/ENA primary metagenome ERZ1673740 (study PRJEB41218, sample SAMN15661786) | gut metagenome | host: Homo sapiens | place: Canada: London | collected 2015-08-20/2019-03-30 | study: EMG produced TPA metagenomics assembly of...
CACCAGCTGCGGAGCAGCAAATCGGAGAAGTGAGAAAAATGCGTTTAGCGAAGCGACTAGCATTTTTCCACTTCGACTTCCCCTTCGGGGTCTGAAAGGGGCGAGCAGCCCCTTTCTCGTGGATCCAGCGCGTCGAAATCGCTGGTGCTTTTCTGGTTCTCTTTTGGCACGCAAAAGAGAACAATCAGCCTTAATGAAAAAGCGCTCTGCCCCGCGCCACCGGCGCGCGAAGCCGTTTATAAATCCACTACGCTTCCGACTTCCGCCGGCGTCGCCGGCACCGGTCCGAGGCGGACGGCGTCGGCATCCCGGCGCACCACGAACTCCACCGGCTGACCGGCGGCAAAGGCGGGGCGATAGCTCAGCTCCAGCGCCTCCCAATCCTCCGGGACGGCGCAGAAGCAGTGGAGCATCGCGCCGCGCCCGGCGGCGAGGTTAAGCGTAAAGGCCGAGGCATCGGCGGCGTTCTCCGCGTAGAGCGGTGCCGCAAAGCTGCCGCAGGGGACGCTCTGACCCCCGCAGCGGGCGGTCACGCCGCTGTCCAGACTGTAAAGCTCCTTCAGGGTCGAGACATCCCGGCTGTGGAGGTAGCTTGCGCCCACCGGCAGGGTGCGGGCCGAGAGATTCTCCACCGAGAGGTAGACCAACACGCCGCCCAGCCCGGGTGCAGGCGCATAGCCCAGCAGCTCCACCGCCGCCTTACCGTCCAGCAGGGCAGGCTGGCCCATCACGCGGGGCTGTGCCGCAGCCGCCGAAACGCCTGTGAGCAGGGCAGCAGCCAGACTGACCGCGCCCGAACCGGCGCATTTCAGGAACGACCGGCGGGAAAGAGACTGAGACATCGGGGACTCCTCCTTGCAGCGAGAAAAATCATTCACTTTATAGAGTATCGGTTTCTTTGCCCCCTGTCAAGGGTTTGAAAGCGTTCTGCCGCAGGTTTTGCGTTTTCTTTGCCGATTTTGTACCAAAAGAGTACAAAAATGCCGCCCGGCGGCAAAATCGCAGGGCGGCAGAGCGTTCTTTTTTATTCGAATGCTTCATTCTCCTCGGCTTCCGCCTGACCCCGCAGGGTATCGGCATAGCCGAAGGGGACGATGTCGATGGCCTCCACCAGACGGTCGCGCATCCAGAGCTGAACGTCGGTCTGGACGGTGTAGCCGCAGCCGGGATCGGCCATCCACTGCTCGGGATGGCGGGAGGGGAGGGCGCGCTGGCTCAGCATACTCATGATGACGCCGCCGTGGGTCACGCAGGCGGCCTCGGTGACGTCCATCCGGATCATATACTCGAACAGCTTGAGCAGCGTCTCCGAGCAGCGGGCGTGGAACTGCTCCGTGGGCTCTGCGCCCTCCGGCACGAAGCCGGAGCCCGGGGTGATCCACTTCTTGAAGTCCTCGTTCTTCACCAGCTCCTTGACGGGATGGTTCTCAAAGACGCCGAAACCGGCCTCCCGCAGGTCATGCACCGAGAACTGGTGGGTCGCATTGGGGAACAGGATGTTGGCCGTCTCCACGGCGCGCATGAGCGGGGAAGAAAAGACGGTATCCACCTGCGGATACTCGAACCGCTCTTTCAGCTCGGCCAGCTGGGCGCGGCCCTCGTCACACAGGGGGATGTCCGTGCCGCTGCCGATGTAAAGGCCCTGTAAGTTGCCGGAAGTCAGGCCGTGGCGGATGAGATGGAGCTTAAAGGTTTTCATGCAAAAACACCTCTTATGAGCTATCTATTCCTGTGCTGATTCGCACAAATCTTGCTTTTCTGCTGATTTTTCCGGCACCATCAGACACTAAATATATGCCGGTAAGGTTTATTTTAACATAGATATGGTAGAAAGAGCAACCCCTTTGACAAAAACACCGAAATTCCGGCGGAAAAACCGTCACTTTTTCGCTTTACAAGTCGTTTTCCATTGTGTATAATCAACGTGCTGTAAACCAAAAATCAAGGAAGTCCTATTTTTATCTGAGGAGCCAAACATCATGGAGTTCAATCGTATCATCAAACTGCTGCGCAAGGAGCGCGGCATCACCCAGAAACAGGCGGCAGAGGATCTGGGCGTTTCGCAGGCCCTGCTTTCCCACTACGAAAAAGGCATCCGGGAGTGCGGCCTGGATTTTGTGGTACGGGTGGCAGACTATTATAATGTCTCCTGTGACTATCTGCTGGGCCGCTCGGCAGAGCGCAACGGCATGATGCTCTCGGCAGAGGACATCCCCAACCCCGACAAGATGAAGGACAACATCTACCACGGCAGCGTCCTGCCCACGATGAATAAAAAGCTCATCTCCAACAGCCTGAACGTGCTCTACGCCAAGATAGGCGATTGCCACAGCAAGGCCCTGACCACCGAGGTGAGCGCCTACCTGATGACCGCCGTGGCCAAGATGTTCCGTCTGCTCTATTCCGCCGAGTCCCACAATGCCCCCAGCATGTTCAGCGTGGACGCCCGGCGCTGGCCCGGCTACTCCGACGCTGTGATGCACTCGGCTCAGGCCAATGTGGAGGCCCTGCTGGCCGGCGAAGCGCTGCCCGGCGGCGAGGGCGTGGCCGACCCGTCCTGCCTCGCCATGACCACCGAGAGCCTGACCCGGGAATACCCGCTGTATACTCCCAGCCTGCTCAATCTGGTCAAGACCAGCGAGACCCGCGCCCGGGAGCTGACCGGAGAGGACCGCACTTAAGTCTCTGTGAAACTAGTGTAAATTATGCCGTTTTTTGCTTGCATCTGCGTGCAAAAGATGTTATAAACTAGATAGAATATTTTCATCGTGCTTCATAATAAAGCGAATTTAAGGAGGGACACATCCATGTCCAATAAAATTTCCCGCCGCACCTTCCTCAAGTGTACCGGTGCCTCCGCAGCAGCTCTGGGCGCTGCTGCCATGCTGGGCGGCTGCGGCTCCAGCACCAGCAACGCCATCGAAGTCAAGGTCGGCGACAAGGTCAGCAACTGGAACAATCTGGGCGTCCAGCTCACCAGCGTCTTTACCATGGTCAACACCCCCGACCTGCCCAATCACGAGTATGTCGCTGTGCTCGTCACCGCTGTGAACCGCTCCGGCGCGACTACCTTCAACATCGGCGCACAGAACCTCGCCGAACTGGATGCCGCCTATCCGCTGAACGATGAGGCCACCAAGCTCGATGTCGCCCGTCAGTACTTCCACGCTCTGGCTGCCTCCACCACCGATTTCACCGCTGTCTGCGACGGCGCTGAGGCCGAGGTCGGCGCTTACATCCAGCTCTATGATGCCGCCGCTCAGAGCTTCTCCGAGTCCACCAATCTGCCCCCGCAGGGCGCAGGCTACATCCAGCTGATCTGCTGCGTCCCCACCGGCTGGCAGAAGCTGAGCGTCACCTTCACCCCGACCTTCGTGGCAAACAAGAGCCTCACCTTCTCTCTGAACTCTTCTGACCTGACGCAGGTCTGAGGCATTTTTCCGAGACGAAATTCCGTCCCACGGGCAGATCTTTCCCCGCAAAAATTTCGTGAAAACCATTGACATCTGCTCATTTTTCGCCTATTGTATAGGCAAGACGCCCTTCGGGGCAGTACAATGAATTTATCTGTTTCTGCATAAAGGAGGAACGATCATGTCCTTAGAATTCAACCGCCGCTCTTTCCTGAAGTACAGCGCCGCCGCTGCCGTGGCCGTCGCGGGTTCCAGCCTGCTGACCGGCTGTGGTGAGGATGAGTACCAGAAGACCGGTAAAATCGGCAGCACCCTGAAGCTGATGGGCACCTTCACGATGTACGGTGGCAATGATGCTCCCAAATTCGCTCCCGATTCTGGCAACACCGGTACCGGTACTTTTACCTGCAAACTGAAGCTCAAGTGCACCACCAAAAAGGTTCCTCTGGCCGTGACGGCTGATAAGTTCCTGCTTACTGTGAATCCCGGCGAAAGCGAAGTTAACTACTACGACGACACCTATGTCACTGTCGACAGGGCAGATCCTAAATTTACTGTTGATGATGGTGAGCGGGATTTCACCATTACTGTTAAGAATGTCAAGCTTGCAGCTGGCGACAAGGTCGAGTTCATCTACTTCCCCCGCATTCAGGCCAGCAGCGGCAACAGCGGCTACACCCGTGCTTTCTGCACTTGGAAGATGGATGCCGTTGATGACTCCGGCATCAAGCTCAAGTAAGTTTCACTCCGCATACTCCGCCCAAGGCTCACGCCTTGGGCGTTTTTGTTTGCCCCTCTCCGTCATTCTGCCAAAACGCAAGCAAGGATTTTTAGTGGTTTTGTGTCTTGTGCATAAGGTACTTTTCCTGCTACAATAGGGACATACCAACCGGGGAGCGCAGCGGCCGGACAGATGTGCCGCCGCGCGGTTTTGTTTTTCGGGATGGGCGTCCTGCCTGATTTCACAAGAACAGGAGTGTGCAGTTATGATCAATATGGTAAAGCTTCCCACCAACAAAAGCAGTCTGTTCCTGCGCGTGGCAAAGGGCCACTTCGCCACCAGCCACAGCCACATCAACTACTACATCGACGTCACCACCCAGAAAGCCCGCCTCTCGGAGGCGAAGGCTGTCGCCAAGGAGCTGGTGGCTGCCTATCAGCACAGCACCATCGTGGATACCGTGCTCTGTCTGGACGGCACGCAGGTCATCGGCACCTGTCTGGCCAACGAGCTGACCAAAGACGGCTTTGCCAACATGAATGCCCACCAGACCATCTACGTCATCACCCCCGAGTACACCAGCGGCAGCCAGATCATCCTCCGCGACAACCTCGCCCCGATGGTCAAGGGCAAGCACGTCCTCATCCTGTCGGCCTCCATCACCACCGGCTACACCGTGCAGGCGGCCATCGAGGCGGTCAACTACTACGGCGGCACCGTAGCGGGCCTGTCGGCCATCTTCGCCACCACCCACGAGTGTCTGGGCATCCCGGTCACCTCCATCTTCGACCCCTCCAGCCTGCCCGACTACGCCAGCTTCGACAGCCGCGACTGTCCCATGTGCAAGGCCGGCCAGCACATCGACGCGCTGGTGAACAGCTTCGGCTATTCGGCCCTCTGAATCTAAAATTTTCCTCCCTCTTTCTCCCCGCTGTGCAGCTGCATGGCGGGGAGTTCTTTTATATATCGCAGTGAATCCACTGATATTTTTCTTGACATTTTCGCCGTCTTTGCATATACTAAAGATGAAAAAGATTGGAGGCATGTATTATGGCAGACATTTCGAGCGCGCTGCGCAGCACCATCCCCATCTCTCTGTTCAACCGCGGCATGGCCGGAAAGGTCTTTGAAGATGTCCGCCGTCAGGGCGCGAAGGTCGTCATGAAGAACAATTCCCCTGAGTGCGTCCTTCTCTCGCCGGAAGAATATCTCCGCCTCATCGACGAAGTAAACGACGCAAAGCTTGCTGCCCTTGCCGCCCAGCGGATGCAGGGCTTCGACCCCGCAGATGCCATTCCCGCCGAAGAGGTCTATCGGCAGAACGGCATTACCAAAGCTGCGCTTGACAGCATGGATGAGGTCGAATTTGAATGAATTGGACTCTGAAATTCCTGCCGGAGGCCCAAAAGGACTTCGAACAGCTCGCCGGAAATCAGAAGCTTCTGGTCGCAAAAGCTCTGGACAAGGTCGTGCAAAATCCCGTTTCCATCTACGAGGGCGGTTACGGCAAACCGCTTGGCAGCAAAAGCGGCACCGACCTCTCCGGCCTGCTGAAGATCAAGCTTCGTGATGCCGGGCTGCGCATCGTCTACAAGCTCGTCCGTACCGAAACGTCCATGCTGGTCATCGTGATCGGCGCCCGGGCCGACGATGCCGTTTACAAAATCGCCGAAAAGCGTGCTCACAAGCACGAACTATAAAAGGCTCTGCCCCTTTTTTCGGGCAGAGCCTTTTGCTCATCTTCACTTTTTCTTCGGGAACACGAAGGAATTATGCCGGTATGCGATAAGCAGTTCTATGGTCATGAAGCACCAGATGACCGGCTCGCAGAGGATGACCGCGTTATACTCAAAGCGGGGGATGAAGAGCAGGACGAAGACGATCTTGCCCAGAAACTCGATGACGCTGGACAGCAGGGGCAGCACCTTCTCGCCCATGCTCTGCAGAGCGTAGCGGGTGGAGAGCAGCATTCCCAGCACGGCGTAGAAGGGTGCGTTCCAGACCAGATACCGTGCGCCGTTTTCCAGCACCACCGGCTCCGAAGAGCCGGACACCAGCTTTACCATCCACTCCGCACCTGCCGCCATGAGCAGGACAGCAGCCACAGCCGCCACGACACTGTAGAGATAGATGTCCCGCATTCCGCGGCGGACGCGGTCGGGATGGTTCGCGCCGTAGTTCTGGGAGACGTAGGTCGAGCAGGCAGAGGCCATCGCCGACAGGGGCATATCCGTGAACGCGAAGAGCTTTCGGGCTGCGGTGTGGCCCGCGATGACCAGCGTGCCGAGGCCGTTGATGCCGTACTGCAAAACGACGGAGCCCGCCGAGACGATGCTGCTCATGAGGCCCATGGAGATGCTCTGGCTGAACAGCTCCCAATAGAGGCGGCTCTCCACATGGAAGTGCTTTTTCCCGGGCAGGAGCAGCCGGGCGCTGCGGAAGACATAGAGGATGCAGAGCGCCACCGACACGCCCTGAGAGATGACCGTCGCCACACCGGCACCGGCCACGCCCATGCCCAGCACGGCGATGAACCAGAGGTCGAGGATGACGTTGAGCACCGACGAGAGGATGAGGAAGACCAGCGGCATGAAGCTGTTGCCGATGGCCCGCAGCAGGCCGGCGCAGAGGTTATAGGCAAACATGACGATGACGCCGAGGTCGATGATGATGATATAGCCGTAGGCGTCCTCTAAAATTTCCGCCGGGGTGTCCAGCAGCTCCAGCAGCGGATGCAGGCCCGCCGCGCCCGCCAGCGTGATGACCACCGACGCGATGATGCCGATGACGATGGAGCCCGCCACGGTCTGTTTGAGCTGGTCCTCGTCTCCGGCCCCGTAGGCGCGCGCTGCGACGATGGCGAGGCCGTTGCCGATACCGATGCCGAATCCGACCAGAAGCTCGTAGATGGCTCCGCAGGCGCCAATGGCGGCAAGGGCGGTGTCGCCCAGCACATTGCCGACGATCATGGTGTCCACGGTATTATAGAGCTGCTGGAAGAGGCACGACACCAGAATGGGCAGCATAAAGATGAACAGGCTCCTGAAGATGGGGCCGTTCATCAAATCGACGTTCCGGTTGAAGAATGATTTTTTCGCGGGGGACTGGGTCATAAGCGTCTCCTTTTTGCCCATAAAAGGGAGCTGTTGCACACAACAGCTCCCTTTAAGCATTTCATCTGATTTTACAGCTCCTGCGTCTCGAAGCCGTTGACGGTCAGCACTTCCACACTCTTGAAGCCTGCGGCCTTGACGGCGGCGGCAGCCTCGTCGAAGCCGAAGGTCAGGCTGCCCGCATCGTGGGCGTCGGAGGTGATGATGACCTTGCCGCCCATCTTCTGCCACTCGCCCAGCAGCCATGCGCCGGGGTAGAAGTCCTTGCGGTAGCCGCGGTAGACGCCGCCGGTGTTCACTTCCAGCAGGCAGCCGTGTTCTTTGGCCGCATTCAGCGCCTTGAGGGCTGCGGCCTTATAGCGGGGCGACTCCTCGTCGAAGAACTCACCGGCAGCGTTCAGCTTCTTGATGAGGTCGATGTGGGCGAGGATGTCGGGGCCCATGGCGGCCACCTTCTCCACCTCGGCGAAGTATGCCTCCACAGCGGCCAGAGGGTCGCCGTCGAAGTCGTCGTAGATGCAGTCGTGGAGGTCCTGAGGACGGAAGTCGATCTCGTAGTACTTGCCGGTGTTCTTGCCGTAGAGGTGGTGCGCAGAGCCGATCCAGTAGTCGTAGCCGGTGCGCTTGTCCTCGCTCAGCAGGTCCCACTCGATGCCGCAGAGGATGTCCACCTTGCCCTTGTACTCGGTCTTGAGCTTGGCGATGGTGGCCTTGTACTGGGCCGTGCGGCTGGGGCTCATGCAGTATTCACGGTCGCGCTGGGTATAGCTATGGCCCGTGAAGCCCAGTGTGGTCAGCCCCTTCGCACACGCAGCGGAGGCCATCTCCTGCAAGGTGTTTTTGCCGTCGCACATCGTCGAGTGACAATGGACACTGGACTTCTTATAATCTGCCATAGTGAATCACTGCATCCTTTCCTGTTTGACCTTGTGGTCGATAACGTGTCGTTTTTCCAGTTCGCGGGTGATGTCCTCCACCGTGATGCCGGCCTGCACCATCAGCACCAGCACATGGTATGCCAGATCGCTGATCTCGTAGACCGTCTCGGCCTTGTCTTCCTTTTCGCCCGCGATGATGACCTCAGTACACTCCTCGCCCACCTTCTTGAGGATCTTTTCTTTGCCCTTCTCGAAGAGATAGGTGGTGTAGCTGCCCTCTTTGGGGCTGGTCTTGCGGCCCCTGATGAGGTCATACAGCCCCTGCCAGCTGAACTGCTTCAGCTCCGGGGAAACATACACTTCGTTGAAAAAGCAGCTCTCGGCACCGGTGTGGCAGGCGGGGCCGCTCTTGACGACCTCCACCACCAGCGCGTCGGCGTCGCAGTCGGCGGTGATGGACACCACACGCTGGACGTTGCCGCTGGTCTCGCCCTTGCGCCAGATCTCCTGACGGCTGCGGCTCCAGAACACCGTCCGGCCCTCCGCGATGGTCAGCGCCAGCGTCTCGGCGTTCATGTAGGCGAGGGTCAGCACCTCTTTGGTGTAGTGGTCCTGTACGATGGCAGGGATGAGGCCCTTTTCGTCAAATTTCAGATCCATGATGTTTCTCCTTCCCCGCAGGGGGACAGCTATAGTTTAGCGTATTCGGCGGGCAAACGCAAGGGCTCAGAGCCGCATTTCCACGCCATTTTCGTTTAAGTATTCCTTTAGCTCCCGGATGGTGAGCAGCTTCTGGTGGAAGATGCCCGCCGCAAGGCCCGCGTCGATGCCTTTATGATGGAACAGCTCGAGGAAGTCTTCCTTTTTGCCCGCGCCGCCGCTGGCGATGATGGGGACGTTCACCCGGGCCGCCACGGCGTCCAGCATCTCGAGGTCGAAGCCGTTCCGGACGCCGTCGGTGTCGATGCTGTTGAGGCACACTTCGCCTGCGCCGTTGTCCACGCACCATTTGATCCATTCCAGCGCGTCCCGGCCAGTGTCTTCACGCCCGCCCTTGGCAAAGACGCGGAACCGGCCGTCCACCCGCCTGACGTCGGCGGAGAGGACCACGCACTGGTCGCCGTACCGCTTGGCCGCCGCCGGGATGAGGCCGGGGTCTCTCAGTGCGCCCGAGTTGACGCTGACTTTATCGGCACCGCATTTGAGCACCCGGTCGAAATCGTCCAGCGTGTTGACGCCGCCGCCCACCGTGAGGGGGATGAAGATCTCGCCGGCCACCCGGGTGAGGATGTCGGTGAAGAGGGCGCGGCCCTCGGCGCTGGCCGTGATGTCGTAGAACACCAGCTCGTCCGCGCCCGCCGCGTTGTACATCCGGGCCATCTCCACCGGGTCGGCCACATCCTTGATGCCCTCGAAGTTCGTTCCCTTGACGACCCGTCCGTTCCGGACGTCCAGACAGGGGATGATGCGTTTCGTTATCATGGTCTTGCTCCTTACTTCTGCACCAGCGCGACGCAGCGCCCAAGGTCCAGCGCACCGGTGTACAGGCTCTTGCCGAGGATGGCGGCGGCAGTCCCCATCTCTTCCAGCTCCAGCAGCTCCTTTTCCGAGGAAATACCGCCGCTGGCCGTGATGGCCACGCCCGGCACTTCTTTTGCAAGCTGGCGGTAGAGGGCGAGGTTGGTGCCTTTCATCGCGCCGTCGCAGGCAATGTCGGTGTAGATGATGGCCTTGCATCCAGCCTCAGCCAGACGCTGACAGAAGGCCACGCCCGGCTCAGCGCTGACGTCCTTCCAGCCGTGGATCGCCACATAGCCGTCCCTGGCGTCCACGCCCACGGCAATTTTGTCGCCGTACTTTTTCAGCATCCGGGCCGTGAAGTCAAAGTTCGTCACGGCCACACTGCCGAGGATGCACCGGCCCACGCCCAAAGAGAGGTATTTTTCAATCCGCTCTTCGGTGCGGATGCCGCCGCCTGCTTCGATATACAGGCCGCCCTGCTTTGCCAGCGCGGCGATGGTGTCGTAATTGGAAAGGGTTCCGTCCTTTGCGCCGTCCAGATCGACGACGTGGAGGTTTTTTGCCCCGGCTTCGAGAAAAGCCCGCGCCTGGGCGCAGGGGTCTTCGCCGTAGACGGTCATCCGGTCGTAATCGCCCTGCGTCAGGCGCACGACTTTGCCGCCCCGCAGGTCAATGGCTGGGAATAGCTGCATTTTCGTTTCTCCTTTAGCGTCCTTGCCCTCTCAGGCCGCTTCGCGTCCAGCTCCCCCAAAGGGGGAGCCAAAAGCCTCTCCCTTTGGGAGAGGTGGCAGCGCGGCAGCGCTGACGGAGAGGGCAAGCCGCCTTTCTATTTATAGCTCACTGAATGCTTTCAGCAGCCGCAGTCCTGCGTCACCGCTTTTCTCCGGGTGGAACTGGGTGCCGTACACCTTGCCCGCCTTCACCACGCCGGTGACGGGCAGGGAATAGTCGCTGACGGCCAGTGTGTTGGCGGCGCAGTTTTTGCCGTAATAGCTGTGGACGTAGTAGAAATACTCGCCGTCCCTGACGTACTTGAACAGCGGGTCGTCCCGCAGGATGTGGACGGCGTTCCAGCCGATCTGCGGCACTTTCAGGCTCTTGTCGCCGAGGTCGGGAGCCAGCGGGCAGACCTGCCCCGGCACGAAGCCAAGGCCGTCGTGCTCGCCGTACTCGCAGCTCTTTTCAAACAGCAGCTGCATCCCGAGGCAGATGCCGAGGAGGGGCTTCTGCGCCGCTTCTTCCTTGATGACCGGTACAAGGCCGGTGGCCTCGAGCTTTGCCATCGCGTCCCCGAAGGCGCCCACGCCCGGCAGGATGAGCCGGTCAGCGGCGCGGATGTCGGCGGCGTCCGCGCTGACCTTCGCTTCCAGCCCCAGATGGGCCAGACTCGATTTCAGGCTGAACAGGTTGCCCACGCCGTAGTCGATGATGCATATCATACCAGCAGTCCTTTCGTGGAAGGAATTTCGTCCCGATGGGCCGCGTCGATGCGGACGGCATCGGCCAGCGCACGGCCAGCGCCCTTGAACGCGGCCTCAAGGATGTGGTGGCTGTTCTCTCCCGCGAACTGAACGAAGTGGACGGTGGCCGGCACGCTGCGGGCAAAGCCCAGCCAGAACTCCTTGGCGCACTCCACGTCGAAGTCGCCGACTTTTTCGGTGCTGCAATGGATGTCCCAGTTCAGGGTGCAGCGGCCCGAGATGTCCACGGCGCAGAGGATGAGGGCTTCGTCCATGGGCAGATAGAAGCTGCCGTACCGGTGGATGCCCCGCATATCGCCCAGCGCCCGGGCGAACGCCTGCCCCAGCGCGATGCCCACATCCTCGGTGGTGTGGTGATAATCCACCTCCACGTCGCCGTGGCAGGTAAGCACCAGATCAAAGCGCCCGTGCCGCGCAAACAGCTCCAGCATATGGTTCAGAAAGCCGCAGCCGGTGTCCACCTGATACCGGCCTGCGCCGTCGAGGTTCAGGGTCAGCTCGATCTGGGTCTCGTTGGTGTTCCGCTCGATGGTCACTTCCCGCATGGCTCAGCCCTCCAAAATTTCATCCAGCGCCCGCAGAAGGGCGGTCATGTCGTCCGGCGTGCCGATGGTGATGCGCAGCCAGTTCGAAATACGGGGTGCGTCGAAGTGGCGCACCAGCACGCCTTTTTCTTTCAGTTTCCGATAAAGTTCGCCGCCGCTCTTTTTGTCGGTGGAAGCAAACAGGAAATTGGAGCGGCTGTCCAGCACGGCAAAGCCCCGCGCTTCCAGCTGCTGCTTTGTCCAGCCCCGCGTCTCCACGATAGCGGCGCGGGTCTTGTCGAAGTAGTCCGTATCTTCCAGCGCGGCCTTGCCCGCCTTCAGGGTCAGCCGGTTGATGTTGTAGGGGTTGAGGCTGAACTTGACCCGGTTGAGGTCGGCGATGAGCTTTGCATTCCCCATAGCCAGGCCCAGCCGCGCACCGGCCAGCTGACGGGACTTCGAGAAGGTCTGGACCACCAGCAGATTTTCGTAGTTGTCGATGAGCGGCACACAGCTCTCGCCGCCGAAGTCCACATAGGCTTCGTCCACGATGACCACATGGTTGGGGTTCGCCTTCAGGATCTCCTCGATGGCGCTGCGGGGCAGGGCCAGACCGGTGGGGGCGTTGGGGTTGGCGATGACGATGGTCTCGTTCAGGCCATAATAATCTGCCGGGTCGAGGGTGAAATCTTCTTTCAGCGGGATGATATGGCTGGGGATGTGTATCAGCCCGCACCAGACGCCGTAGCAGCCATAGGTGATGTCTGCATAGGCCAGCGGGTGGTTCTCGTCGCAGAAGGCCCGCAGGGCGAAGAACAGGTTCTCGTCGCTGCCGTTGCCGGGCATGATCTGGTCAGGCTGTAAGTCGAAATGTGCCGCCGCTGCCCGCAGCAGCTCGGCACACGCAGGGTCGGAGTAGAGGCGGAGCTTTTCCACCTCAGCCTCGCTCACCGCCCCCACCACGGCCGGAGAGGGGAGATAAGGGCTTTCGTTGGTGTTCAGCTTAATGTACTGCTGGTCCTGCGGCTGTTCGCCCGGGGTGTAGGGAGTGACAGCTTCCAGCGTGGGAGAAAGAAAACGGCTCATGTTTGCCAGCCTCCGTTTTTATTGCAACTTGACCTCTCTGCCAAAGGCTCCCCTATTAGGGGAGCTGGCGCGAAACGCCTGAGAGGTTTATTCATATCTTATGGTCACACTGCGGGCGTGGGCGTGCAGGCCCTCCCGCTCGGCAAAGTCGGCGATGCGGGGCGCAGCCTTTTCCAGCGCCTCCCGGGTGTAGTAGATGAAGCTGGACTTCTTGACGAAGTCGTCCACGCCCAGAGGGCTGGAGAAGCGTGCCGTGCCGCTGGTGGGCAGGGTGTGGTTCGGGCCGGCGAAGTAGTCGCCCAGTGCCTCGGGGACGTTCCGACCGAGGAAGATGCTGCCTGCATTTTTGATTTCATTCAGCACGCTGAAGGGGTCGTCCACGCAGACTTCCAGATGTTCGGGTGCGATGATGTTGCAGGCTTCGATGGCCTTGCGTAAATCAGAGCAGACGATGATCTTGCCGTTGTCGTCCACGCTGGCGCGGGCGATGGCGGCGCGGGGCAGCTGGGGGATCTGCACTTCCAGCTCTGCCTGCACAGCCTTGGCCAGCTCAGCGCTGTCCGTGACGAGGACGGGGCTTGCCAGCCTGTCGTGCTCGGCCTGACTCAGCAGGTCGGCGGCCACCCAGGCGGGGTCACAGCCGCCGTCGGCCAGAACCAGGATCTCGCTGGGGCCTGCTATCATGTCGATGCCCACCTTGCCAAAGACCTTCCTCTTGGCAGTGGCGACATAGATATTGCCCGGGCCGACGATCTTGTCCACCGCTGGGATGCTCTGGGTGCCGTAGGCCAGCGCGGCCACGGCCTGTGCGCCGCCGGTCTTGAAGATCCTGGTCACGCCTGCGGTGGCCGCAGCGGCGAGGATGACCGGATCGATCTTACCGTCCTTACCGGCGGGAGTGGTCATGACGATCTCCGAAACGCCCGCCACCTTGGCCGGGATGACGTCCATCAGGACGGTGGAAGGATACGCCGCCGTGCCGCCCGGGACGTAGACGCCCGCCTTCTCGATGGGGGTGTATTTCTGGCCCAGCACGATGCCGGGCTTGTCGTTCATCACAAAATTTTTATGCACCTGCTGGCGGTGGAAGGCTTCGATGTTGGCGGCGGCCTCCCGCAGCGTTTCGAGGAAATAGCCGTCCATATTCGCAAAGGCTTCTTCAATTTCCTCCTGCGTCACCTGGATGTTATCCAGCTTGGCACCGTCGAACTTGAGGGCGTATTCTTTCAGGGCCTCGTCGCCCCGGGCGCGGACATCGGCAATGATGCCGTCCACCACGTCTTCCACATTCTTCTCCGCGCGGATGTCACGGTTCAATATCTCTTCGGGCTTCAGTTCATCGAAGTGATACAGCTTTATCATTTTTTCTCCTCCTTTGCGGCAAGGGCGGCACGCAGCTTTTCGAGCATCTCGTCCATTTCGCGGTGCTTGAACTGGTAGCTGGCCTTATTGGCGATGAAGCGGGCCGAGATGGGCATGAACTCCGTCACCACCCGCAAACCGTTTTCCCGCAGGGTCGCACCCGTCTCCACAATATCCACGATGACGTCGGACAGGCCCAGGATGGGGGCCAGCTCAATGGAGCCGTTCAGCTTGATGATGTCGATGTCCCGCCCGATGGATGCATAATAGCTCTTGGCGATGTTGACGAACTTGGTTGCCACCCGCACCGGGCGGCTGGGGTCGTCTTTGTGATCTGCCGGGGCGGCGACGCACATCCGGCACTTTCCGAGGCCGGTATCCAGCAGCTCGTAGACATCGGCAGACGCTTCCGTCAGGATGTCCTTGCCCACGATGCCCACGTCTGCCGCGCCGTGCTCGACGTAGATCGCAACGTCGCTGGGCTTGACGAGGAAGTACCGGATGCCGACGGCGGGGTTCTCCACCACCAGTTTGCGGGTGGCGTTGTAGTCTTCGGGGCAGCCATAGCCGATACCAGCCAGCAGGTCATAGACCTTGTCGCCGAGACGGCCCTTCGGCAGAGCTACGTTCAGCATGGTCTTTTCGGTTTTCTGCTGCTGCACCGGCGGGAGCGGGGCGCTCAGGCGGTCCAGCTCGTCGAGATAGACCGCAAAGCCGATGGCCCCCGCGCCCGGGGTGAACTTCTGCATCAGCAGATCATACCGCCCGCCCTTGAGCACCGGACGGGGAAGCGACTCCAGATAGCCCTGAAACACAAGGCCGTTGTAATATTCCATCTCACCGGCCAGCGTCATATCCAGACGGATGCTGCCGCCTGCACCAGCCAGCTCTTCGGTGATGGCTTTCAGCTCGGCAGCGGCGGCTTCCATCCGCTCGTTCCGGCAGGCGGCTTCCACACGGGGAAGCACATTCTCACAGCTGCCGCAGAGGCTCATCAGCCCCGCCAGCGCGTCGGCACCGGCCTCATCCATCCCGGCGGCGGATGCCGCCGCTTTCAGCTCGTGGAGGTTTTTCGCTTTCAGCTTTGCCAGCAGGGCGGCGCGGGAAGCTTCCGGCACGTCCAGCGCATCCAGCAGACCGAACAGGTAGCCCATATGGCTCACTTCCAGCACCCACGGCTGGCCCAGCTGCTCGAGGGACTGTGCCGCCAGCGACACCGCCTGCCGCACCTGTACTTCGCCCACATCGCCCAGCATCTCAAGGCCCATCTGGCCGATCTCCTTGAAGGTGTGGCTTTCTGCCGAGGGGCGGTAGACGTTTTCGTGATAGTAGTAGCGCAGTGTCTCGCCCGGCGCGGGCTGCGCCGTCTTGGCAATGGAGAGGGTCACGTCAGGTTTCAGTGCCAGCAGCCGCCCGTCCAGATCGGTGAAGGTGATGACCTGCTCCGACGAGAGGAAGCTGCGGTTCTCCTGATACAGCCCGTACTCTTCGAACCGGCCCATGTGATATTTGCGGCAGCCCGCCGCCTCATACAGCGCCCGCAGCGCGAAAGAGGCCTGTTCCTTCGGCTGTAAGCAGGAGATGTCAAATTTCATACCTTTTCCCTCACTTTTCACCGGGCGCTTGCCCGCCCCGGCCCCTGTGCCCCGCCTTTTCCCGGGCGCTTTTGTCTTATGATAAGGCTATTTTACTTTATCAAGATAAAGTTGTAAAGTGTGAAAGTGACCGTGTTTTCATTTTTATGATACGATTTT
>ERZ1673740.1645-NODE-1645-length-15773-cov-9.491602_pt1 | contig 15773 bp, 8 predicted proteins | sample MGYA00580221_ERZ1673740 | MGnify/ENA primary metagenome ERZ1673740 (study PRJEB41218, sample SAMN15661786) | gut metagenome | host: Homo sapiens | place: Canada: London | collected 2015-08-20/2019-03-30 | study: EMG produced TPA metagenomics assembly of...
CCATGATGGGCAGGCCGATGTTGATGCTGTTGCGGTAGAAGATGCGGGCAAAGCTTTTGGCAATGACCACCGCGATACCGGCGGTCTTGATGCACAGGGGCGCGTGCTCGCGGGAAGAGCCGCAGCCAAAGTTCCAGCCGCCCACCATGATATCACCGGGCTGCACCCGGTTCACAAAGTCCTTGTCGATATCCTCCATGCAGTGGCTGGCAAGTTCCTTGGCATCCTGCGTGTTCAGGTGGCGTGCCGGAATGATGACGTCGGTATCCACGTTATCCGGGTATTTAAAAACAGAACCTCTTGCGTTCATGCTCATGCTCCTTTCGGGTCAGACCGTGCGCGGGTCGGTGATGCAGCCGGTCAGGGCGCTGGCGGCGGCGGTGGCGGGAGAGGCCAGATAGACCTCACTGTCCACATGACCCATGCGTCCCACAAAGTTGCGGTTGGTGGTGGAAACGCAGCGCTCGCCCGCTGCCAGAATGCCCATGTAGCCGCCCAGACAGGGGCCGCAGGTGGGGGTGGATACGATGCAGCCTGCGTCGATAAAGGCGGTGGTCCAGCCCCGCAGGATGCACTCCTTATAGACTGCCATGGTGGCGGGAATGATGATGCCGCGCACGCCCTTGGCGATGTGCTTGCCCTTGAGGATGTTGTAGGCGGCTTCCATGTCCTCCAAACGGCCGTTGGTGCAGCTGCCGATGACCACCTGATCGATCTTGATGTCCTTGCCCTCGCTGGCAACATGGGTGTTCTCGGGCAGATGGGGGTAGCTGACGGTAGGCTCCAGTGCGCCGAGGTCGATCTCGATGGTCTTTTCGTACACGGCATCAGGATCGGCTTCGTAGAACACCGGCGGGCGCTGGCTGCGGCCTGCAAGATAAGCCTTGGTCACCTCATCCACCGGGAAGATGCCGTTCTTGGCACCGGCTTCAATCGCCATGTTGCAGATGCACAGGCGGTCGTCCATGGTAAGGCTTTCCACGCCCGGGCCGGTGAACTCCATGGATTTATACAGTGCGCCGTCCACACCGATCATACCGATGATGTGCAAAATCAGATCCTTTCCGGACACCCGGGGATTGAATTTGCCGGTGAGCACGAACTTGATGGCAGAGGGCACCTTGAACCATGCCATGCCGGTGGCCATGCCTGCGGCCATATCGGTAGAGCCTACGCCGGTGGAGAAGGCTCCCAGCGCACCATAGGTGCAGGTGTGGCTGTCCGCGCCGATCACGCAGTCGCCGGCGGTGACGATGCCTTTTTCCGGCAGAAGGGCGTGCTCAATGCCCATCTGGCCGACATCGTAGAAGTTGAGGATATCGTATTTATTGGCGAACTCCCGGCACTGCTTGGACTGGGTAGCGCTCTTGATATCCTTATTGGGTACAAAGTGATCCAGCACGATGGCGATATGCTCTTTATCAAACACGCGGTCAAAGCCGGCGCGCTCAAACTCGTTGATGGCCACCGGGGTGGTGATATCGTTGCCCAGCACAATGTCCAACTTTGCGTTGATGAGCTGGCCTGCCTTGACCTCCGGCAGTCCGGCGTGTGCGGCAAGGATCTTCTGCGTCAGGGTCATTCCCATGGTAGTTTTCTCCTTTTTACTTGTGTAGCACTCTCTCAGAAGCGGTTCTCTGATAAGAAAAGTGTTTTGGAGGCTCATACGGTTTAAAATGGCCTCCGCTTTGCTTTGGCCATAAATAGCGGAATTATGATTTTAAATTCCGCGTTTGTCGCAGCCTGTGGGCTGCTCCAAACGCATTTTCACAGAAGGGGCCGCAGCGGAAAGCTGCATCTCCCTTTTTATCGATTGTTGATCGCGCTGACAAGGGCACGGATACCGGCCACAATGATGTCGGTGTCGGTACCGGCACCCCATGTGACCGTGTTGTCGCCCCAGACAAGCCCCACATAGGAGGCCGCGCGGGAGGTAGAGCCTTCATCCAGACTGTGCTCAGAGTAGTTTTCCAGATGGAAGTCCATGCCGGTGGCGCTCTGGATGGCGTTGGCTACAGCATCCAGACGGCCGTTGCCCACCGAGGTGACCACCTTGCGCCGGCCGTTCAGTTCCAGCGTGACCGTGGCGGTAATGCCGTTTACCTGTGCAAAGTGGGCTTCCACCACGTTCAGCGGCTTTGCGCGGTTGAGGTAGGTATCCTCGAAGATGTGCAGCACCTCGGCGGCGCTCAGCTCCTTGTGGCTGTGGTCGGACACACTCTTGACCTTGTAGCCCAGTGCCTCCCGCATCTTGGGGGGCAGGTTGTAGCCGTAGTTCTGTTCCAGCACAAAGCCGATGCCGCCCTTGCCGCTCTGGCTGTTGATGCGGATGACGTCGGCGTCGTAGGTGCGGCCGATGTCGTGGGGATCCACCGGGATGTAGGGGCAGGTCCAGCGGTGCTCGCCGGTCTGCTTGCGGTACGCCATACCCTTGGCAATGGCATCCTGATGACTGCCGGAAAAGGCGGCAAATACCAGCTGCCCGGCATAGGGGGTGCGCTCGTAGATGTGCATCCGGGTCACCCGCTCGTAGGTAGCGCAGATGGCGGGCATATCCGAGAAGTCCAGCTTGGGGTCTACGCCGTGGCTGTACATATTCATGGCCAGCGTTACGGCGTCCACATTGCCGGTGCGCTCGCCGTTGCCGAACAGGCAGCACTCCACGCGCTGTGCGCCCGCCAGCACTGCCAGCTCGGCACAGGCTACGCCGGTGCCGCGGTCGTTGTGGGGGTGGGTAGAGATGATCACGCTGTCGCGGTACTTCAGGTGCTTGTCGCAATACTCGATCTGATTGGCGTACACATGGGGCATACTCATCTCCACGGTCACCGGCAGATTGATGATCATGGGGCGCTCCGGGGTGGGCTGCATGATATCCAGCACGGCGTTGCACACCTCTACGGCGTAGTCCACCTCGGTGCCGGTAAAGCTTTCGGGGCTGTACTCAAACAGGAAATTGCCTTCGTACTCCTCGCTGAGCTGCTTTACCAGCTTTGCGCCGTCCACAGCGATCTGCTTGATCTCCTCCTTGGACTTGTGGAACACCTGTTCCCGCTGCGCCACGGAAGTGGAGTTGTAGAAGTGGATCACCGCCCGGGGTGCGCCCTTGACTGCTTCGAAGGTGCGGCGGATGATGTGGTCGCGGCACTGGGTCAGCACCTGCACCGTGACATCGGCGGGGATCATATCCTTTTCGATCAGGGTGCGCAGGAACTCGTACTCGGTCTCACTGGCGGCGGGGAAGCCCACCTCGATCTCCTTGAAACCGATCTTCACCAGCATCTGGAAGAATTCCAGCTTTTCTGCAAGGCTCATGGGCACGATCAGCGCCTGATTGCCGTCCCGCAGATCCACGCTGCACCATGCGGGAGCCTTTTCAATATGGTCCTTTTTTACCCAACTGTCATAACCGGCGGGTACCGGGTAGTACCCCGGTGCGTACTTGGTAGCGTCCATCATCCTGTTGTCCTCCTGAAATAGCATAAAGCCTTCACCCCTTGGGGGGAAGGTGGCGCGTAGCGCCGGATGAGGGGTGATTTCCCGGCAGCAGCTGCTTGCCTGCGCCCTCATCAGTCACCTGCGGTGACAGCTTCCCCCGGCCGGGGGAAGCCTTTTGCCCTACTGCAGCCGTTGTACGAAAAAAGGCTCCCGTCTTTCAAGGCGAAAACCTTGAGAGACGAGAGCCTGTAAATTGCTTTTACAGGGCACCCGTGGTACCACTCTCCTTGCTGCACGGTCAAGTACAGCCACTTTGCACGATCGGCCAAAACGGCGAATCGCTGCCCCTGTAACGGTGGGCGTCCGTCAGAGCCTACTTGTCCGTTCAGCTCTGCCGCTCAGGGGCCAGTATCCGAAGTTCTCTGCACCCGCCTTGCACCACCCGGCGGCTCTCTGCACGCAGAAAAAAGATCGTTTTATCCCCGTCAACGCATTTGCACTTTTTTGAAAGTGAGATAATTTTAGCACGCCCGCCAGAAAGTGTCAAGAAGTTTCGTTCAGGATAAAGATGAAAGCATTTCATAATGTCATAGGGAAAATCATGCAGAATTGGGGATTCTCCCCTCTTTGTTAAGAAACTGCTAAGTTTTTGCAAAGTTGCCCTCGCTGCGCTGTTGCCGGGCGGCAGGATGTGGTATACTGGACGCAGCAAACGGGTGGAAGCCCACCTTATAAGGAGGAACATCCCATGAAAGAAGTCAAGCCATCCAAAAAGCCGTTGGCCATCTACTATGCCATCGTGCTGCTGGTGCTGCTGGTCATCAATCTTGTGGTCATGCCGTGGCTGGCCGAGCGTCAGGTGCAGGAGGTAGACTACGGCACCTTTATGAGCATGACCGAGCAAGAGAATATCGGCAAGGTAGATATCCAGTCCAACCAGATCATTTTTACGGATAAGGACAACAAGCAGATCTACAAGACCGGCCTGATGAACGACCCCGGCCTGACCGAGCGCCTGTACGATGCCGGTGCGCAATTCTCCAGCGAGATCGTGGAGCAGGGTTCGCCGGTGCTCAGCTTTCTGCTGTGGTTCGTGCTGCCCATTCTGCTGTTCAGCTTCATCGGCAACCAGATGAACAAAAAGCTGATGGAAAAGGCAGGCGGCGGCCCGGGTGCCATGATGTTCGGCGGCGCGGGCAAATCCAACGCAAAGGTCTATGTGCAGTCCACCCACGGCATCCGCTTTGCGGATGTTGCCGGTGAGGACGAGGCCAAGGAGAACCTGCAGGAGATCGTCAATTATCTGCACGACCCCAAGAAGTATGAAGAGATCGGCGCTTCCATGCCCAAGGGCATTCTGCTGGTAGGCCCTCCGGGCACCGGCAAGACCATGCTGGCCAAGGCCGTGGCAGGCGAATCCAACGTTCCCTTCTTCTCCATCTCCGGTTCGGAGTTCGTGGAAATGTTCGTGGGCATGGGTGCTTCCAAGGTGCGCGACCTGTTTAAGCAGGCCAAGGAAAAAGCGCCCTGCATCGTATTCATTGATGAGATCGACGCCATTGGTCAAAAGCGCAACAGCGGCCAGTTTGGCGGCAACGACGAGCGCGAGCAGACTTTGAACCAGCTGCTTACCGAGATGGACGGCTTTGAGGGCAACACCGGCGTCATCATTCTGGCGGCTACCAACCGCCCGGATTCCCTCGACCCTGCTCTGACCCGTCCCGGCCGGTTCGACCGCCGCGTGCCCGTGGAGCTGCCCGATCTGAAGGGCCGCGAAGAAATTTTGAAGGTACACGCCAAAAAGGTGAAGATCGCCCCGGGTGTGGACTTCAACACCGTGGCGCGCATGGCCTCCGGTGCCTCCGGCGCAGAGCTGGCCAACATTGTGAACGAAGCCGCCCTGCGTGCCGTGCGGGCAGGGCGCAAGAGCGTGACCCAGGCCGACCTTGAGGAGAGCATCGAGGTGGTCATTGCCGGCTACCAGAAGAAGAATTCCATCCTGACCGACCACGAAAAGTGCATCGTAGCCTACCACGAGATCGGCCACGCCCTTGTGGCAGCCAAGCAGTCCAACTCTGCCCCGGTGCAGAAGATCACCATCATCCCCCGCACCTCCGGCGCACTGGGCTACACCATGCAGGTGGACGAGGGCAACCACTACCTGATGAACAAGGCCGAGCTGGAAAACAAGATCGCCACCCTGACCGGCGGCCGCGCTGCCGAGGAGGTAGCCTTCAACTCCATCACCACCGGCGCGTCCAATGATATCGAGCAGGCTACAAAGCTTGCCCGTGCCATGCTGACCCGCTACGGCATGAGTGATGAATTTGACATGGTGGCACTGGAAACCGTGAACAATCAGTATCTGGGCGGCGACACCTCGCTGGCCTGCAGTGCCCAGACCCAGTGCGAGATCGACCGGAAGGTGGTAGAGCTGGTCAAGACCCAGCACGAAAAGGCCATCCGCATCCTGACCGAGAACCGCGCAAAGCTGGACGAGCTGGCACAGTACCTGTACCAGAAAGAGACCATCACCGGCGAGGAATTCATGGAGATCCTCAACCGCGACAGCGCAGAAAACAAACCGGAAAATCCCTAAAAATAAAAATTTTTGAATCTTTTGCAATAATCCGGCCGCCGTATCCGTTTATAGAGCAGATACGGCGGTTTTCCATTGTGGATGCGCCGCAGCTGAACCATGGTTTAAAAACGATTATGATGCAAAAAACAAAGGCAGTCCCTGCGGCTGCCGTTTTCAGGAGGTATTTCCTATGAAGATGCTGAACAAAAAGTTTGTCCGTACCCTGAGCTGTGCTGCTGTGGCGGTGTGCGCCGCTGCCATGCTGAGCGTGGGCGCCTTTGCCGCCGAGGTGGATTCTACCTGCGTGGAGGGCTATCTGCCCCCGCAGGAGCAGATGGTGCAGGGCGATATTGCACTGCACAGTGCCGACGTTGCCGTGGGGGAAAAGGACCCCAGCTACGGCGGCTACGGTGCCCCGGAGGGCAACCCCATTCAGGGCAACATCATGCTGATTTCCGGTGACGAGCTGGCCGACACCGCAAAGACCGAGGCGCGCTACACCGTCAAGGGTCTGCTGGGCAAGCAGCTGCTGTACACCGCCCGCCAGAAGGACGGCGTGCTGACGCTGGACGTGCCCGCCGAAGTGGCTACCTTCCGCACCACCATCGAGGATATGCAGGCGCTGCAGGCCAGCGGCGTGAAAACGCTGGTGCTGGTGACCGAGAAGAACACCACCACCCTGAACCTCTCGCTGCTGTGCGAGGGACAGAAGTCCGGCACCCGCGTCACCCTGCGGCATCTGGGCAGCAGCGCCACCCTCTCTGTGGGTCTGCGCTGCCGCCGCGACCTGCTGATCGGCCGCTAATCGGAAAAACGGCAGTATAATTTGTGGTTCAGAAACGCCCACAGGCGGTTCTGTACCACTTTTTTTATGCTGACAAGACCCCCGGCGGGCAGCCGGGGGTCTTGTCGTACGCTTATGGAGACTTGGACAGGAATAAAAGGAAGATCACACTCCCCTTGCGGGAAAGAGAATCGCTAGTTACTTGCCGCGGACGGCTGCGAAACCGGCTTCCAGATCGGCAAGGATGTCATCGATGTGCTCGGTGCCGATGGACAGGCGGATGGTGTTCTGGTAGATCTGCTGCTCAGCCAGCTCGGCGTCGGTCAGCTGGCTGTGGGTGGTGGAGGCCGGGTGGATAACAAGGCTCTTCACGTCCGCCACGTTGGCCAGCAGAGAGAAGATCTTCAGGTTGTCGATGAAGGTAAAGGCTTCCTCGCGGCCGCCCTTGATGTTAAAGGTAAAGATGGACGCGCCGCCGTTGGGGAAATACTTCTGGTACAGGGCGTGATCCGGGTGATCCGGCAGCGAGGGGTGGTTCACCTTTTCCACCTGCGGGTGGTTAGCAAGGAACTCCACCACCTTTTTGGTGTTCTCCACATGACGCTCGATGCGCAGACTCAACGTCTCGGTGCCCTGCAGCAGCAGGAAGGCGTTGAAGGGGGAGATGGTCGCGCCGGTATCACGCAGCAGAATGGCGCGGATGTAGGTGACGAAAGCGGCAGGGCCTGCGGCATCCGCAAAGGAGACGCCGTGGTAGCTGGGGTTGGGGGCAGCAATGTTGGGGTAACGGCCGCTGGCCTTCCAGTCGAAGTTGCCGCTGTCCACGATGATGCCGCCCAGCGTGGTGCCATGGCCGCCGATAAACTTGGTGGCAGAGTGCACCACGATGTCTGCGCCGTGCTCGATGGGACGGATGAGGTACGGGGTGCCGAAGGTGTTATCAATGACCAGCGGCAGGCCGTGCTTGTGGGCGATGGCGGCAATGGCATCGATATCCGGGATGTCGCTGTTGGGGTTGCCCAGCGTTTCCAGATACACAGCCTTGGTATTGGGCTGGATGGCTGCTTCCACCTGTGCAAGGTCGTGGGCATCCACGAAGGTGGTGTTGACGCCGAACTGGGTCAGGGTGTGTGCCAGCAGGTTGTAGCTGCCGCCGTAGATGGTCTTTTGTGCCACAATGTGGTCACCGGCCTGTGCCAGTGCCTGAATGGTGTAGGTGATGGCAGCTGCACCGGAAGCGGTAGCCAGTGCTGCCACGCCGCCCTCCAGCGCTGCAATGCGCTTTTCGAACACATCCTGCGTGGAGTTGGTCAGACGGCCGTAGATATTGCCTGCATCGGCCAGACCAAAGCGGTCTGCGGCGTGCTGGCTGTTGCGGAATACATAAGACGTGGTCTGATAGATGGGCACCGCACGGGCATCGGTGGCGGGGTCGGCCTGCTCCTGACCGACATGAAGCTGCAGGGTCTCAAATTTATATTCAGACATTGTTATTTACCTCTATTTATATACTAATAGTATTATTATTGTGTGTAAAAAATCCCGATGCGTTTTCAAAGGCGCACCGGGCAGTGTGGTCTACCGGAGCTGCTGTCACATTCGGGTACACATTCGCGCAGCCGAGGGCAACATACAGTACACATCCGATGCCGGTGCCCGGTGGGTATGCATTCGCCCACAGCGATAATTCGCGTGCAGTAGTTCTTTCCAGATCAGCTTCATCTTTGTGCCCTCCTTCCGGTAAAACTTTTCCATCCCTCTATGGTCTCCGCCCGCCGGGGAACCTCTGTTTCATTTCCCTACAAGACTGGTGGATTGGATGTTTGCATTATATCCGCTTTTACCTAGTTTGTCAATAGGTTAATTCCACTTTTTTCAAGGATGTATTTTTTGCATGATATATCCGCCTGTGCTGCCCGTATTTTTTGCACAGTTTGGCAAAAACGATCTCCTCTGCCGGTGCACTGCAGACGTATCCTACACACAAAAGACCGCGTCTCATCTGCTGGTTCAGACAAGGCGCGGCCTTTTGCGGTATTTGGTTTGGGGTATAGGAGGAATCATGTCCCTGAGAGGGGGCTTGCGGCTTTCCCCCTCCCGGTGATTTTATGATACCCGAAAATTTCTACGAAATTATGCTTATTTTATGAATGCGCTGTAAACATTACTCCGGGGCCTTCATGCTTTCCACCATGCTGATGCGTCGGACGTGCCGCCGCATCACAAAGCAGACCACCACGGTAAACACCATGGTCAGCGCCACCGCCAGCAGGTAGCTGCGGGGAGCAATGGTGCGGATGAACATGAGCTGATCCATCTCCACGGTCAGGATGATGAACTTGTGCAGCGGCACACCCAGCGCCAGACCAACGCCGGAGCCGATAAGCGCCAACAGCTCGATCTCGCGGAAGATGTAGCGGTACACCTCCTGATCGTAGAAGCCCAGCACCTTGATGGTCGCCAGCTCCTTTTTGCGCTCGCCAAGGTTGACGCTGATGAGGTTATACAGCACCACAGCCGCCAGCGCCGCCGCACAGATGATGATCAGCACCACCACATAGCCCAGACTGACGATGAGGTTATCGAACAGTTCGGTGGTGTCCTCGGTAAAGCTAATGCCGCTGACGTAGTTGCAGTCCAGCAGGTCGGTGCGCAGGGCGTTGTACCCGGCAGCATCGGTGCAACTTGTCTGACCGTAGACCGTGTTCCACGGGATCTCCGCCGTGCCCAGCAGGCTTTCCAGCTGTGCGCGGGGGAGGTACAGCCGGGTGAACATATAGTTCTCCGTGATGCCGGTCAGGGTCAGTTCCACCCGGGTGCCCTCGGCGTTTTCCACCCAGAAGGTATCGCCGGTGTGCAGGCCCAAATTCTCGGCGGTCTTTTCGGTCAGGATGGCGCTGCCGCTGTCAAAGCTGATGGCCTTGTGTCCCTTGCGGGTGCGGAAGGTGACGTAGCGGGTCAGGTCGCTGTCCTTGGCGGCAGCCACGATGCTCACGCTGGCGCTCTCGCCTTCGGCATTGTAGATGGTGGTGGATTTGGTATACACCGCGCCCCAGTTCTGCACAGCGCTGTTGCTGTCCAGCTCCTCTACCAGCCCCTGCTCCATGGTCAGGGCTTTGGGGTCGCTGAGGGTGATGGACATATCGTTGTGGGTCAGCTCCGTAGACTGCTTCGTGACGATGGGCAGCAGAGAATCCTGTATGCCGAAGCCGATGAGCAGCAGCGCGGTGCAGCCCGCCACGCCCAGCACGGTCATGAAGAACCGCTTTTTATACCGGAACAGGTTGCGGGCAGTGGTCTTTTGGGAGAAGGACATCCGAGACCACAGCGGGGTGATGCGCTCCATCAGGATGCGCTTGCCCGCCACCGGAGCCCGGGGCAGCAGCAAAGCTGCGGTCTTTTCAGCCAGACTGGAACGGCAGGCGTACCATGTGGCAAAACCGATGACGGCAGCGCTGATGCCCACGCTGGCAGCTGCCATGCCCGGGTAGAAGTGCAGGGTGAAGGTGGGCAGGGTAAACACCAGCTGATAGGCGTTCCAGATAATGATGGGGAACACCACAAAGCCCACCACCATGCCGACGATGCTGCCCAGAATAGTGGCAAGCAGGGCGTAGAACAGGTACTTGCCCGCGATGCTGAGGTTGGAGTAACCCAGCGCCTTTAAGGTACCCATTTGCAGGCGGTTCTCGTCCACCATGCGGGTCATGGTGGTGGTAGCCACCAGCGCCGCCACAAGGAAGAAGAACACCGGGAACACCCGGGCAATGGCATCCATGCGGTCGGCGTACTGGGCAAAGGTGACGCAGCTCATGGTGGAGGTGCGGTCCAGCACATACCACTCGCCCTTTTTGATCTGGCTCACCTGCTCCTCGGCGTCGTTCAGCTGGGCAAGGCCGTCTGCCAGTTTCTGCTGTGCATCGGCTTTCTGGCTCTCGTACTCGGTACGGGATTCTTTCAGCTGGGTCTGCCCGGCGTTATACTCTGCCCAGCCCTCTTCCAGCTGCTTTTGTGCGGCATCGAACTGAGTGTAGGCGCTGGCTGTGCCGGTGGTCAGCTGCAACTGTCCCTGCAAAAGCTGCAATTTCATCTTGCGCAGCGCAGCCTTGGCTTCGGTCACCAGCTGGTCGTTGGAGAGGTTCGGTGAGGAGATGAGCCCCTGCTTGTACATCTGCCGCTTGCCCGCGTCCAGCTGCTGCTGATAGCCCTGCAGCTGGTTATAGATGTTGTCGTAAGCGGCCTGCGCCTTGGCCAGCGCATCCCGCAGTTCAATATAATCCTCGTCCTCCGGCTCGGCTTCGTCCAGCGCCTTTTCGGCGTTGCGCAGAGCGGCTTCCGCGTAGGTCAGCAGGGGGTCTGCCACCTTTTTCAGGTTGACCAGCAGCTCGATTTGCTGTAACTGTTCCTCAAATTCCAGCACCTGCGCTTCGCTGGTCACCAGCTTGTCAGCACCGCTCTGCATGGTGTCCGGCAGGGCAGCCTTCTGGGCGGCAAGCTCCTTTTCCCCGGCTTCCAGCTGCGCCTTGGCGGCATCCAGCTGTGCCTGTGCGTCCGCAAGCTTTGTCTCGGCTTCAGCGAACTGACGTTCGGCTTCGGCCTTCTGGCTGTCGTACTCCGCGCGTGCTTCGGTCAGCTTGTCGTTGGCGGCGTCCATCAGTTCTTCCCGCCGAGCGGTGCACTGCACGCTCTGGATAGCCTTGAGCTTTTCCGCTACGGCATCCACTGCGGCCTGATATTCATTCGAATAATTATCATACAGCCCGGCGTTTTCCGCTTTTATATAGCACGCCGTATAATAATCTGCGGTCAAAGTGCCCTCCGGCACAAACAGGATGCAGTCCAGCTGGCCATCGCCCACGGTGCTGCTCTCGGAATCGGTGGAAAAATGCTGCGGGTCCTGCACCGTGCCCACCACCGTGAACACCTGCCCGCTGACCCCTTCGGTCTCTTCCGGCAGGGTCAACTGGGTGCCCAGCTCCACCGGGCTGCCGTGGCCCATCACGTGCACCACGCACTCCCCGGCAGCTTCCGGCATCCGGCCGGACAGCAGCACCAAGCGGTTCATATTCTCCGGCGTATCGGCCTGCGGGTCGGCAGGCAGCTGATACAGCCGCGCCACCGTGGTCTGCTCGTCCCCTGTCCAGTGGCCTTCCACGTCCTGATACTTTACCGCCTGCACGGCGTCTACCCCGTCCACAGCGGCAATGGCGTCGATATCGCTCTGACTGAGGCCAAGGGTGGACAGCACCCGCAGGTCGAACACATTCTGCTGCACATAGTACTTCTGGGCCGCGGTGCGCATATCGGGGGCAATGCACATCAGGCCGGTAAGCATCATCACCCCCAGCGCCACGATGCCAAACAGGGACACCACCCGGCTGATGCTGCTTTTCATCTCGCGCAGGATATTTTTGCGGTAACTTTTCTGCACAGTTCTCACCACTCGATCTGTTCCACCGGCACCGGGTGCTCGTTGACCTGATTGGACACGATGCGGCCGCTGCGCACCTGAATGATGCGGTCAGCCATACCGGTCAGTGCCGTGTTGTGGGTAATAACGATGACGGTGCGTCCGGTCTTGCGGCAGGTATCCTGCAAAAGACCCAGCACCTGCTTGCCGGTGCGGTAGTCCAGCGCACCGGTAGGCTCGTCGCAGAGCAGCAGCTTTGGGTTTTTGGCCAGTGCGCGGGCAATGGACACCCGCTGCTGCTCGCCACCGGAAAGCTGCGCCGGGAAGTTGTTCAGCCGCTCGCCCAGCCCCACGCTGCGCAAGGTCTCGGCGGGGTCCAGCGGGTCGCGGCAGATCTCGCTGGCAAGCTCCACGTTTTCCAGCGCGGTCAGGTTCTGCACCAAGTTGTAGAACTGGAACACAAAGCCCACATCGTACCGGCGATAGGTGGTCAGTTCCCGGGCAGAAAAACGGCTCACGTTGCGGCCGTCCAGCCAGACATTGCCCTCGTCGCAGTTGTCCATGCCGCCCAGAATGTTCAGCAATGTGGTCTTGCCCGCGCCGGAGGGGCCCACGATGATGCAGAACTCGCCCTTGTCCACATAGAAATTCAGGTGGTCTGCAGCAGCGATCTTCACACTGCCGGTCTGGTAATATTTACAGACATCTTCAAACTCCACAAAATGCTCCATGGCGTTTTTCCTTTCTGTCAGAATGCAAAATATTTCAATTTAAATATAGCATAAATCCACCGGAATTTGCAAAGCTCCCGGCGCGAATTTTCAAAAACTTAACACAATCCGCCGCAAAACATAAAAGGGACACCGGAGCGTCCGCAGACGTTCCGGTGTCCCGAGATATAAAGCCGCGCGGCGGGCATTGTCAGCTTATTTTGCAGCGTACCAGTTTGCGCTGGGCTGGTACTGACCATCGTTTACGGCATTGCCCTGATAGTACAGGGTGCCGTCCGCACCGCGGCTGTAACGGGAGAAGAACTCGTTCCAGATGGCAACGCTCTCCTCCTGCAGGTAAACGTGGGGGGTATCCTTGACCACGGTGTACTTCACCAGCGGTGCGTTGCCGCCCATAAAGCTCTTGGTCACAAAAGCGCCGTTGTAGGAGGAGCTTTCTGCAACAGCTGCCTCGTTGGTGGCGTTGTGGGCATTCCAGCCTTGCAGCGCCTTCACTGTGCCGTTATCCTCCACCAGCTCTGCCACGCCTGCCGAGTCGTACTCACCAAGGAAAGCCCATGCCGGCAGCAGAACAGCGGGGTCAAGCTCCGGCAGCGGGGTAAACATATAGCCGACCGGAGCAATAGCAGCAAACCGGCTTGCATAGCGGCAGGCGGTAGCCCAAGTCATCAGGCTGCCGTTGGAGTGACCGGTGGCATACACGCGGGTGGTATCGATGCGGTAATCCTGCTCCATGCGGTCCAGCAAGCTGTTGATGAACTCCAGATCCACGCTGGGGTCGGTATCCTTACCGGCCATTGCGGCAAAGGGACCTGCCAGCCACATGGCGGTGGGAATGTTGCCCATCAGGTCTGCGGGGCGCACCAGACCCTGCGCGAAGACCACGATAAAGCCGTTCTGCTCTGCCACATCGTACCAGCGGGACTCCTCTGCAATGGCATACATGGAGGCGGTATAACCGTGCATCACCAGCACCAGCGGCACCTTTTCGTTGCCAGTATAGGTGGACGGCACATAGACCATCCAGCGGCGCAACTCGCCGTTGACCCACTCCTCGTGAATATCAAAGCCACGCCGAGTAAAGTCCTCTGTCTTTGCCACGCGGCCCGGCAGCTGCAGCGCCATAAAGCGCTTGAACTGACCGGAGAACTTTTCCCAGATGGCTGCCGGGCACTGTGCCTTTTCGGTGACCCACACCTCGGCTGCAGAACCTGCACGGCCGCTGACATAAACACCGTCGCCCTTTGCCACAGCCTGGTTGGCTTTCAGGTAGAACTCCAGCGCTGCCTTATTGGTAGAATCAGCATTGGAGCGGACGAACCAAACGGGGGTATCCACCGTCTTTGCGGCAATGGCTTCCTCCTGCACGCCGCGGGTGGAGTCGCCGGGGAATGGCAGCACATACTGACCGCCCACTGCCTCCAGAGAGGCTGCTGGTACCTCGGCTGCATCCACAGCGCAGATGGAACTGAAATCACTTGCCCAGCGAGCACCGAACAGCAGGGCAGCTGCGCCGCCCTCCTTGTAGCCCACCAGTGCAGTGTGGGACTTATCCATAGAGAATGCACCGGACAGTTTAACGCTCTTCTTGCGCATCAGCTGGTACAGTGCATCCAGCGCTGCTGCATCATCGCGACCGGCAGCGCTCAGGGAAAGGTTCCAGCTGCCGCCGTTTTCGGGACCGAAAAATGCAACTGCGATCTTATTTTTGCACGCTACCGTACGCCACATACGACCGGTGACCGTGCCGGAGAACGCCTTTGCGGTGGTGTCATCCGGGGTCAGCACGATAACTGCCGGCGCCCAAGGATCCATGCCATCGGGCAGGTAATAGGTAGCAGTGCCAACATTCTGACCGCCCACTGTTACCTGCGCATCATGGAACAGGCCCACATTCACGTTCAGGTACGGTTTTTCCGGGTCATAAGCAAAGGTCTTGCCATCGCCCAGACCCATGGCTGCAGTCTTGCGGTCTACTGTAGTGTGCAGATCTCCGTTGGTCTGGTTCAGCTCTGTTGCAGCCAGAGCCGAGGGTGCCATGGCGGCTACAGTAGCGCCCAGCGCGGTAGCGGCGGAAAGCTTCATAAAATCGCGGCGTTTCATATTGTTTTCTCCTTCTTGTTTTTGTAAGTGTCTGCGTACTTTTTTATGCCCAGCTTTGAAGGCCGGACTCGCTTGCTTTTTCTCGGACTTTTTCCTCACAGCAGGTGCCTTTCTGCTTCAATGTTGTACAAAGAATACCATTTACATCAAGATTTGTAAATAGTATTTAGTGTTTTTTGTTGCAGTTAATATATTAGTATATTATTTTTTGTGAAAAGAGCTGATCAGCGAAAGTTCCCTATAACGCTGCTGTTTCTCATGATACACTTCCTTTTCTCTATGAAAACGCAAAAAGCCCCTGCACGCAGGGTGCAGGGGCTTTGGAAAGGTTTCCTTACTTGCGGTTTGCCAGCAGGTTCTCGATCTTCTTCAGGGGGTCGATGATGCTGGAAACGGACATATCGTGGTTCAGTGCCACCACAAAGTAGGCAGCGTACTTGGAAACGTCCACGTCCACATACCAGTCACGGGTCAGCAGCTCGGGCATACGGTAGGTCAGGTTGGTGCCCACAACGTAGGTCAGGGTGCCGTCTGCCACAGCCTTGTCGAACTTGTCCAGACCGCTGGTGAACAGGGGGAAGGTGGCGTTGGCGATGATGTTGGCAGCACCGCGCTCTTTCAGGTTGCTGGCGACCTCCAGCATACTCTCGCCGGAAGCAATGATATCGTCCGCGATAAAGACGGTCTTGCCCTCCACGCTCTCGCCCAGATACTCATGAGCAACGA
>ERZ1673740.1661-NODE-1661-length-15552-cov-8.937794_pt1 | contig 15552 bp, 12 predicted proteins | sample MGYA00580221_ERZ1673740 | MGnify/ENA primary metagenome ERZ1673740 (study PRJEB41218, sample SAMN15661786) | gut metagenome | host: Homo sapiens | place: Canada: London | collected 2015-08-20/2019-03-30 | study: EMG produced TPA metagenomics assembly of...
ATGTTCAGGACTTTCACCTGCGAGAGCGCGCCCATGGCGCGCAAACGAAACGTGCACCGCCGGGCGCACTATCTGCAAAAATGACATCCCCCTGACCTGCAAAATCTACAGTTCCGGAATGTCCTTTTTCCCCATACTTCACTATATTTTTAACACATGATGCTGTTTATCCACAACCTATATGATTCCAAAATGCCTAAACGCCTGCATAATTGCATCTTCCTTTTCTGCGGTCGACCATTCTCCGTTCCACTTCGGTCCGCGCTGAGCAAAGGTCCACCGGACCTTTAGCGTCCTTGGAAAGTAAGACAACCGTCTCCACCTTGTCTGTTCTTCGTACATAGAACAGGTCAACGGCTATTTTTGTCCTGACTGATGACCCGACTCCCATGCACTCGACCTTGGTAAGCTAAAAATTTAATGGCGATGTTGCTACTTCTTCGCATTTTCTTCCAATTCCAGCATATACTTATCAAAATCAGACATAAATAATCTGTCCTGAATCACGCGGTATTTTTCAAATTCGGTCTCAGCTTTTGCCTTTGCAATCTCCGCTGTGATTTTGCCTGCATCCTGAAGAACCTCTCTGTCATCTGCCATCAGGAATAAATCCAAACGCTTTGACCAGTCTTCCATTGTCATTGGAATATGACGTTCCGCACGATCCTCTGCCAAATCCAGATAAGCAGATACGATACGCTCTAATGAACTCATTTCCTTCTCTGAAAGATAATTCTTCGCAACGCTCACATCACTTTTTACAATCTTTCCTTCCGGCGCTGCTGCCCAAGTGGTTAATCCCATATGTGGCTTATCAGCATCGGCCCGCTCGTAAATTAACTCCGCTGCTGTAAGTTCATGAACTGCATAATGCATCTTGTTTTGAACCTTTGCAAAGAACTGCTTGGTTGTTTTTGCTGTTCTGTCATAATCGAAAGCTGTAGCATAGATATCCGTTATCTTCTGATAGAATCTACGCTTAGAAAGACGGATTTCTCGAATCTGCTCAAGCAAACGGTCAAAATATTCTACTGTTAGCACAGAGCCACCATTTTTCAGACGTTCATCATCCATGACCCAGCCTTTGATGGTGTAGTCCTTCACGATGCCATTGGCCCACTTGCGAAACTGCACCGCTCGCTCATTATTTACCTTGAATCCAACAGCAATAATCATTTGAAGATTATAATGCTTTGTATCACGAGTCACCTGACGTGAACCTTCGGTTTGAACTATTCGGAAATTCCGAATAGTTGAAGACTCTTCTAATTCACTATCTGCATAAATCTTTTTAATATGTTCATTTATCGTTGGCAAACCAACGTCATACAATGTGGCCATCATCTTCTGTGTCAGCCATATATTCTCATCCTCATAGCGCATCTCAATGCTGTCCTGCTGATCACCGACAGAGGCAACATAGGTCAAATATTCTGCTGCACTGGAACGGATGGTTACTTCGTCTTTTTTCTTTTTCAAATAGGAGGCCTCCTTTTTGTTATTTCTCATCTTAGTAAAAGCTCTTAACTACCGCATGCATTGTTTATCAAGTTGTCCTCTTTGATGTAACCTCTTTAAAACGTACTGTGTTCTATGTGCAATCGTAATTATAACAAAAACCACAAATTTTTCTCAATGATAAAAAGGTTATACCTGCTCAAATAAGTTCAGTTTCATATTAGCAGAATACGCATCTACAGATTTACTACGTGCTGCATTTTTTAGTACAAAGCATAATGCTTTTTCCATTACCATCGCATCCGGTCCATTAAGGTTAGCGTAGTATGTGTAAGCCATTTGATTATCACTACTCCACGAATTCCATAATGCATTCCCAAGAACCATATTTTCAGAATATAGTGGCAAAATTAAGTTTAAGTAATACTTTAACTTATCGTATGATGCATGCTGCATTTGCCAAAAAAATTTTTCAAATATTTCTTTTTCACTCTCTAAACAGCTCATCAGAAGCCAAGATTGTGTTTTTTCCGGAAAAATTGTCAACGCAATCCTATGCATAACACCTTTTCTTGTATGCATTATTTTTTTTCCATTCATATCATAATTAGGCGCAATATACGCATAATCAGCAAATGCAATTTGTTCAGGAATCCTTATTGAACATGTGTATATTCCATTGTAAGTTCCAGCCATTATCTGTGAATCAAAATGCTTTTTTACTGGTTCAAACTCTTTCTGCTTCAATTGCAACATACGATACATAGCAACCATATCAGGAGACATAAATGCCTTAGGATTATCTTTAAAATTTGTCCGAAAAATATCCATTGCTATCCATTGCTTATAATACTCAAAAATAAATGCTTTATATGCATAAATAAATTTCATATCAACTCTGCTATCATCAAAATCGGGTGCTCCTTTTTCGATAACCGCAAAAGCAACATTATCGTGATAATCACAGAAACAGTTTTCTGTAGTTGCATCATTTACACTTGTCTTACTTATTTGTATATATGGAATTACCTTTCTATCATCCAATGGAACCAACAGTGGTTGTTTCTTGGCATCAAGCATATATACATGTCTATCTGTGCCACCCAAAATGTTTATTATTTTATTGTTTTGTAAAGCATGAGCGGCTTTGATTTTTTTGTTACATCTGGACTTGTCCGGATGCATGCAGCACTTTTTCATAGATGAGCGCATCTTTTTCATAATTTGCACATCTGGAGGTACTTTTGATAACTCTTTCTGCACAATATCTTTATTTTTACAACAATCCTTAAAAAGTATTCCGCTTCCACAGGGGCACATTTCTTTGTCTGAAATTCTAAATTTTCTCATACACAATTATAACCTTACTCCTCTTTTGCAACTGGGATATATACCATTTTCAGTGGAATCATCTTTTTATACTTATCACTCAAATCGTGGTAATACTTCAATACTAAGTCAACCAGTTCTGTACCATTAATTCCTCTGATAATCGGTGTATTATCTAGATATTTTTTTGCATTCTTGGTATAATTTGATAAGGTCACAAACAATCCATAATCTCCCTCTCTCATAGCACCTTTCAATGACTGAATCGTTGCTTCCTTAATGTCACTATCCTGACTCTTTACTTGTACTAAAATGCGAGGTGGCAATTCATCCTTGTAGGCCGTAATATCGATACCACTGTCTCCGCCATGTGCAGAAACTGTGGTACGATAACCCATAGCCCTTAACAAGTCAGCAACGAACTCTTCCAAATCATAGCCTTTGAGATTTTTACTCAGTTCTTTCAGGATAAAGTCTCTTGTTGCCTCTACAATTTCATCAGCTGTAGCACCAACACTCTCATCTTCATCTGCTCCGGATGTCATCGCATTTTTCTTGAAGCCTTTGTCCAGCGCTGCAAGATACTCATCCGCATAATTCTTTACTGTAAAGAATGACATTGCTGAGCCGACTTCATACAATGCTCCTTGCGAAAACGAGGTTCTTGGTAGATGCTTTAACCATTTGACTTTATGCTGCTGCACATATTCTGTGGCCTCCGGATGATATTCATATCCGCCTTCAATCACACCGATATTTATCTGACGATCAATCTTTGAAGGAAATACAACGTAATCACCAATCTCGACCTCATGTGCAAAACGATACAACATACCGGCACCATTTGCGATACTGCCTTTCTTAGCATCTGGATAAACTTCTGTATATTTTTCTTTGAAGGCATCACGGTCAGCTTGGATCTGGCTCAAATCGCCCATTTCCTTCCAACCGATTGCTATTACATCCTGATGCAGAAATAAATTGTCATCCTTTGTATGGATACCCCAAATTTTTTTTTCTTCACTTGGCATTTTAACCCTCCTCCAGAAACAGTTTCGGGGCATTAAACCTAATACTTGCTGCTTCTGTCATCACACTCGTGTTTCCACAATCCAACAAAGATAAGCGTAGTCTTAACTCATCAGTGCTTCCATCATGGGCCACATACTCGTCTTTATGTTTTTTGATAAAAGTTGCTGACTCTCTTGAAAAGCCATTTCGCTGCAACAAAATCGTTAATGGATTTGTGGTTCCAAACTCGACATATTCATACCAGTTATTATCAAATTCATCGACACCATGAATCTTTTTATATTCGTTAGAAAACCTCAGAAAATAATTTGAAATACTAAAAAGCACAATATTTTCAATAGCCTCTAGCGTATCAGCAAACACTACATTCCTGTGTTCCTTCGAGTTATCATTATAAATAGTTGGTGGCTGGTATGCTGACACCCAAAAATTCTCCGGATGTTGCTTATGATAATCAATTGCTCTCTGCATGATGTAACTCAGTCCAGAGCCTTCCATCCATTGCGACAGTATTACTGCATACCATTTTCTCTTTGATTCGTTTCCAAGTGTCGATTTCTCGTAAATAGGCCAGTCAAATATTTTTGAGAGCTTGTTGAAAAAGTCAATGATGTCATCATATTTGAAGCCATTTTTAGAAGACGGATATTCCAACCCGTTCTTAATGGCTATAATTAGCCTCTTGGTCTGGTCTACAGAAGTATTAATATCATCATCCGGCAATGTAGGTGAACTATTGAACTTTTCTCTAATCTGTTGCTCATCCTCTACTGTTAGGAAATCTGAAAACTCCCTATGTACAAGGCTATCACGTTCTTCCATAATATCTCTTAAAAGAATAAGGCCAAACTTGCGCATCATTACATAGGATTCTTCTGACTGGTCCTCTCTACGCTTTGGAATTTCCGAGCTACCACTCTTAAGGATTTCTGCAATATACTTCTTTTCTACTCGTTTGAGAGCTTGCGGATTGCTTTCAATTGACAGTTCTTGTTCCGGTATCGGCTCTTGAAGCATCTCAATATAGCTTTCCGATGATACAGACTTTTCATCTGAAACAAAAAATACATTTCCATATAGGTTATAGCTGATACGACCAACTCGACCAATCAAGTTCCTAAAATCCACCGGATTCATTTTTCTTCTAAAAATTTTATTGTCTGTAATAAAAAGATTATCTGCAGGTAAATTAACACCCTCAAGAAGTGTGCTTGTGCAAAACATTATGGTGATATTTCCCTTTTGAAACAAATCTTCTATACGAGTACGTATGGAAGCAGGCAAATACCCAATATGATAAGCAACGCCCTTCTTTATCATACTGGCGAGATAATAATCTCCGTGCACTTCCTGCATAATATCTTTTGAAAGTGAATCTAGTTCCGGATCATTCTTATCAAGAATACCTCTTGATTCAGCAAAGCTCCTTGCTGCAGCTATTGCCTTTGCACGACCATTGTAATATACAATAGTTTGACTGCGCTTCTCTGGCGGTAATCGTAGATTTTTTCCTTCAAACAATAACAGCATATCATTAAGAGTGACATCCGACTTTTTTATAGCAGCAATCTGAATACGATGATTTGTTCGCTCGTTATAGACCGAAATATTATTATTGATAAGATCCATAAGAAACTTTATCTGCACAACCGGAGAATATGTAGTAGCCAGTTTACTCTCATCACTGCTTTCAATGGTTTCATTCATTAATCGTAAATAAACCTGTGGATTAGGAATATTCGGTGATGCAAAAATAAAATGAGGTTTCTTCTCCTTCTGCAACAGCATATCAACTACTTTATAGTAGAATGGACCTCTGCTATTTTTTCCTGAAAGTTTATGTGCTTCATCAACAAATAGATAATCCACTTCCAATGACGGATTGCTAATTAGCAAATAAAGCAAACGTTCTGGAGTAAGTACAAAAATAAAATTATGATTTTCTTCCAGTGCGATGTCGCTTGCCGCAGTTACAACTCTATAATTACACCGTTTAAGGTTATCTTCCAGATCGTTAATTATTTTAGACCGGACTTCATTGATTAGTGCTTTGGTCGGCACTATAAGCGCATAGTTTTTCTTCGCTCCATGCAAAATTTCGTCTTTGATAAACATTCTCATTATAAAAGACTTTCCCATTGATGTTGGACCAGAATAACTAAAACATGGATCTGTCAAATGATCATATGCTTCTTTTTGAGCACTGAAAAACTTCATTTCCGGTGCTGCTGGAATCGTCAAATAATCATTTCTGAATTGTTCGAATATCTTCTCAAACACATTGATATCCTGATATTCAGAGTTGATAATCTGCAACCCTTGATGATTACCAGCACTCGAAAAAACAGAACCGGCGTATAGCTTTACCAATGCGTCTTCTGGGTGCAACTCATTTAAAAGAATAATTAACTCCTGAGCCCACATCTTATGACTATCACTATTGGTCGGATGAGTAGATTTTGACAGTAAATCTGCAAATCTGAGTGCATCCTTCAGATTATATTCTCTTTGCCCACCTTGAATCTGAAAAAGCTTTAATGCGTAATTAAACAGGATATTCTCATGAAGTTCATTTAAGTAGGCATTGCTTTCGATGTCGACAAATATAGCTTCACCTAATGTTTTCTTATCGTTCATAGGTCAACATCTCCTTTCAATACCGCTTCCATGATATCCTTCTTATCCGTTTCACCATCATTAAAAGGCAGAACATAGAAATAGAATGAATGCAAATTCAAATTATTGTCACTGATTTTCTGGAGAATATAGTCAATATTACGCCGAATATCCTCCTGCATTTTTTCCTCAACTATTCCTGGAAACTCTGCGATACTATATTGATTCGGGTCCAATCCAATTGTATAACCCAAGAAAATACCATATGAAGTATTATAATTGACCGTTGGATTAGGCGAAGGAATAAAAATCTGTTTAGCGAGTTCAACTTCGTCATCATTTAGGAGTCTGTCGAAAATGACATTGTCAACCATATGCAATTCTTTATCTTCGTTCTTTTCTATCTCGACAATACTCTCAAAGGCCGCATCAATTGCATATGTTAGATCTCCAACAATACTTGAAGCTCCAAATACTACCTGATGATATGGCACCCCGGATACACCACTTGTCAGCAGATGGATTCCATCACATGAACTTGCATACTGCTTAGCGTCAGTAGATAACTCCACCCGGCTCATTAACTTAGGTGCCTTTAGTTTTTCCTCTAAAAATGAATATAGTAACAGTTCTCCCAGCTCGGAGCCTGTACCCTTTATGTCTGCTCCACCATTCTTCCGAAGCACTCTCAATGCCTGCGATACAATTGCATATGCGTCCCCATTTACTTTAAAATGCTCAATTTTGGCACGAGAAAACACATAATCTCCAATATTTCTATAAAGGAGCTTCTTCATCTCTTCCGGATTAAATTTATTATTGCGTATATTCAAGTGAAAAAGGCGCAGCTCACCCTGCGTTATCCACGATACCGGACTTGATTGTGTTACTTCACAAAATACCGCATCAAAATCTCCGTGTACAGTTTTAGATAAATTATCGCTCATGCTGCGCCTCCTTCATTATTCTTTCTTTGCTCCGTATGGCGTAGGCGACTCAGCTACCATACTTGCATTTGTTTCAACTTGTGGGTATTCAATAATCTTTGAACCACTCTTTGGGGCATAGGTCATATTGAATACCATATCAGAGAGCCATTTCTTAAAAGACGGATTGTCCTGAAATTGTTTAAATAGCTCCATATTGTCCGCCATCACTGAGAAGATGACCTGCTGCAATGCTCGTTCACTTTCCATACGAGCATTTTGTTTATCAGAATTTTTCATTGCATTTTGATAGCGTTCGTCCTTTGCTACCATGTCCGGAATTGCTACAATCTGGCGTCTAACGTTGTCAGGCTCCTTCCAGTCAATATTCCCAAACATATCGTTAAAGTCACTTAGAATAATTGAAAGCAGGTCCATTTCTGGATTTACGATATGACCACTTTTTCCTGCCGGAACAGGTGCAACCTCGGCATCTTCATCTGCCAACTTAATAGACATTGACTCTTGAGCCTCTAATCTATAGCTATCAAGGTCAATAACATCTAAAATTCCTTCCGAGAAATCATCATCACGAGGTGATGGAAGTTTCGGAATAAGCAGATTCAGGAAAATAGACAAACGTTCCCATTCCGCATTTCCATACGGAAGTATAGCTCCAAGGAAACCGTAGGTACGACAAAACGCCTTTGCCGAGCTCTTGAACTTAATCTGGTCTTCTGTATCCAAGTTCTTATAAATCACAACGCATGTATCAAGAATAGGGTCAAGTTTATCCCTTTCTGCACCATCAAGATACAAATCTACCAGCTGTTCTACATTTTCCTCTGAATAGACCTGATATTCTTCCATTGTCGCTATCAAATCATACAGCTTATTAGGGTCAGTTTCACCAGAAAGCAATGTTGTTCTATAATATCTAGAGAAAGACTTCTCTATCATGTCAGGACTGTTTGCAAAATCCAGCACGAAAGTATCATGTTTCTGCGGATGACATCTATTCAACCTAGACAATGTCTGAACAGCCTTAATATCATAAAGCATCTTATCTACGTACATCGTATGTAACAGAGGCTCATCGAAACCAGTCTGGAACATATCAGCAACAATAAGCATTCGGTATGGATCGGTCTTAAGCATCTTTGGAATCTTCGCATCTGGAAAACCGTTTAATCCGGCAGATGTCAACGCAAGTTCTTGATCTTGATATTTATGCTCTCCAGAGAAAGCAACTATTGTCTTATAAGGACTGTGTCTGGCTGAAAGGCATTTATTAATTGCATAGTAATATTCTATACAACGAGGAATACTCGATGTTACAACCATAACACGGGCTTGTCCACCGATCTTCCCCTTTGAAATAACCTGCTCGTGAAAATGTTCAACCATCATTTCTGCTTTCTGTGAGATAGTATAGCTATCACTTTCGACAAAAGCACGTAGCTTTTTCTGGGCACGTTTCTTATCAAACATCGGATCATCCTGCACCGTCTTCATCAACTTATAGTAACTTGAAATTGGTGTGTAATATTTCAGCACATCAAGAATAAAGCCTTCTTGAATTGCCTGTTTCATTGTGTACGAGTGGAATGGTCTGTGCTGTGCTTCTCCATCTTCGTTCAAAACAGGATTACCATTTTCATCAACAACAAGTGTGCCAAAAGTTTCCAATGTCTTGTTCTTTGGAGTTGCTGTAAATGCAAAATAACTGGCATTCGGAAGCAATTTACGCCCCTCCATCATAGCGTTTATTTTATCTTCATTATCCATTTCGTCTTCCGAAGCAAGACCTGAAAGGGCCAAGTTCATCTGTGCAGAGTTCCGTCCATTTTGGCCGGAATGAGCCTCATCAATGATAACAGCAAAATGATTCGTCTTATGTGCTGCGCCTATATCAGGAACGACATATGGGAACTTTTCCACTGTTGTGATAATAATTCTCTTGCCAGCTTGGATAGCTTTTCTTAGATCTCCTGAATGTTCTGCCCATGCAACTGTATTAGCTACCTGCATGAACTGTTTGATATTGTCTCGAATCTGCTTATCAAGGATGCGGCGGTCAGTGACAACAAGTACAGAATCAATCATTGGATGTCCATTTTTTTCGAGGCCTATAAGCTGATGCGCCAGCCATGCTATTGAATTAGATTTTCCGGAGCCCGCACTATGCTGAATCAGATATCTCTTTCCCACACCATTGGTTTTAACGTCTGCAAGTAGTTTTTCTACACAATCCAACTGATGATAACGAGGAAATATCTGCTTCACTGACTTTTTCTTTGTTTCCGGGTCCTCTTCAACAACAACCTGCGCATAGTTTTCAATAATACGACTTAGCTTATCTTTAGTAAGAATCTTCTTCCACAGATAATCAGTCATAAGGCCATCCGGATTCGGAGGATTACCTGCTCCATCGTTATATCCCTTATCAAAAGGCAGGAACCAACTATTCTTTCCATCCAATTTTGTACAGAACTTAACACGTGCATCATCTACAGCAAAATGCACCATGCAACGCTTGAACTGGAATAACAACTCTCGTGGATCACGATCATCCTTGTACTGTTGAACAGCGTCATCAACATTCTGCTTTGTGAGCTGATTCTTCAACTCAAAAGTGATAACTGGAAGTCCATTGATAAATACGCACATATCCAATGCTAGTCTTGTAGAGTCATTCGAATACATCAACTGGCGTGTTACGCTAAAAATGTTTTTCTCGTACATTTCTTTTGCCTTAGCGTTATTTTCTGTAGGAGTAAGATAGAACATAATTAGGTTTGCAGGGTACACCTTCACTCCATTACGAAGTACATCAATGACACCTCTCTTTGCAATTTCGCCCTGCAAACGATTCAAAAACTGCTTCTTTTTCATATCAGTTTTGAATACGCCCAGTTTATCCAATGCATCCGGCTGCGTATCCTGAAGAAAGCGGAATAAACGAGTCTCGTCAATTGCATAATCACGGTTGTAATCAGCATTTGTTCCTTGTTCATAATCATTCTGCTCAACCAGCCATTTTACAATGAGAGCTTCAAGTCCACTCTCTTTTGTGTTAGTAAATGCCATAGTTTATTCCTCCTCGTCAACATTATCGTTTTCTTCATCGGTATCCTTGTCTGATTCATCTTCGATCTCATCGACAAATTCAAACTCCGGAACCTCAATATCTCTAACATCGATTTGACCTGTAACCACATCAGAAATTAGCTTATTTCTAAGTTCATGAAGCACTTCTACTTCTTTGAGGATTACAGAGATATAGTTCGCTGTCTTTTCCTCAAATAGCTTTATTTCATCCATGATTGATTTTTGCTCTTCAACAGGAGGAACTGGGAGAACTATTGTATTAAAACTATCTGTATATAGTCTCCAGAAGCCTTCAGTTACACCCTTTACTCGAACTCGAAGTTCTCTGCGACATTTTTGACTTTTCAAAACCGCTTCTGCATAGGCTGGGATAATTCGTTCAATCCTCGGAATAAGGACTGTATAATCCGGACTGATTACACCCATTTGTGGAGCTAATGAAAACACTCCCAGATGAGCTTTTAATCTATTGAGAACCAAATCATTCTCGTAGCATATTTTTCCTCCAGCATATGATTCAGAAAGCATTCTACGTTCATCCAAAATTGTATCAGGTACAAGACCGTATTTCTGGCTCATTGACAAATGTTGTTCTTTACCTTCTATAGAGCGTTCATCTCTTTCTGAAAAAAGATATTTACAGCGATAAGTTTTCCAGTGAGAAGGAATATCACCAAGCCATTCGACCCCGCTATCCTTCATTGGGACATTTGGATTTAATCCACGAGTTACAGCTTCATTAACTACTGTTTTTTTCAATTCTGTAACCTTTTTAATCTCTTTTTTCTTAATATTTATTAGCTTATTAATTCCAGAAACTTTCCAGTCCAAAAAGCGAACGATTTGTTCTTGTTCATCGTGCGGAGGGACAGGTAAAAGAATATTCTTCATTTCACTGTATCTTGTAGTCCAAAGATCTGCAACAATTCCTCGACCATAATGGTAATACTCCTCAGAAAACGACTGACTACGCATAAGATAATGCACATACTTGTTGTCCCAACTGTTCCTTGGAGTTAATACTATGTTTATCAAAGATACCGAACCAGCTAATTCAGATACACCACATGATCCTTTTCTATCAGAACGGCTATTAATTACAAAATCTCCTGAACAAACAAGTTTTCTATTATCTCCAGAGTCGGATTTTGCAGCATTAGCCAACTGCGGTACTATTCCTAGCTTTGTTACTGACAAAGGGGGATAATCCGCATCGGATACTTTTGTTTTCCTTTCAGAGAAAAGAGAACCGATCTTTTTACATTCCCAATGTTCGGGTATTGATCCAAGCCAACCAGTGGGAGCCTCTACCATAGATTTGTATTCACCCATTATAAAATTCCTCCCATAATATCAGCCATCATACCATCCGCTTCTTTTTCCAGTGAGTTAAGACTTTTTATAATTTCTGACATTTCACGAAGTTCTACTGGCTTGTAGAAATACTTTGTAAAGCTGATTTCGTAGCCAATTTGTGTCTTTTTCTCATCAATATAGGCATCTGGAGCGTAGGTAAGGACTTCGTTCTTCATAAATGCTTCGATTCCACCTTCGTATGTGAATGGGATATTCTCAGTGTCACGAAGTTCCGTGTCCGGCTCATTGATGGCTACAGCGGTTGCATCTTTCTCTGCGATAAACGGACGCACTTTATTAAGTTGTGCTTTCTTGAGTTTTGTCGCTTTTGCAAACGCTGTCCAATCATCAAGTGGAGCAGTAGCAGAGGCTTTTGCAATGGCAGCAGTTACTGTTTCGTATTCATCCGTTTTCTTGAAAATATCTGTAGGAATCATGCGTTCTGGGAACACTCTTAAACGAAGAGGTCTTTCTACAGTTACATTCCAATAAGCAAAGTCATTATTATTAAATATCATGCTAACATCTCTCTGTTCCATCTCAAGAAAGATTCGCATAATTTCTTTTCTGATTTCCGGAGTGAGCTCACAATTCTTTTTACCCATATTTTTACGAAGTGGTGACTTCATAGCAGTAGCGTCAATTAATTGTATTTTACCTTTTCTACGTTCCTCTTTCTTATTTGAAAGAACCCAAATAAATGTTCCAATACCTGTGTTATAAAACATATTTTCAGGGAGTGCGATAATAGCCTCAACAAGGTCGTTTTCAATAAGATATCTACGAGCATTGCTTTCTCCGCTACCAGCGTCGCCTGTAAAAATAGAAGATCCATTATGAACTTCCGCAATTCTACTTCCCAGAGGAGTATCTTTTTTCATTTTTGCAACATTGTTCAGAAGGAACAACAGTTGCCCATCACTGGTTCTCGGAATCATCGAAAGTTGAGTTCCATCTTCCAGATACGCATTAAATCTGCTGTCAAGAATATCCTTTTTACCTCCCATTTTCTCAGCATCAGTTTTCCAACTCTTTCCGTAAGGAGGATTTGCTAACATAAAGTCAAACTGGCGAGTTGCATTGCCATCTGCTGAAAGAGTAGAGCCATACGCAATATGATCAGCTTGATCTCCATCACCTTTCAAAAGCATATCAGCTTTACAAATAGCATATGTTTCAGGCTGAACTTCTTGTCCAAACAAGTGAATAGAAACATTTTTGCCACGTCTTTTTGCAATATTTAAAAGTCTATCTTGTGCTACAGTGAGCATACCTCCTGTTCCACAAGCTCCATCATAACATGAATATGTTGCATCCATAATCTGATCTGCCACCGGAACAATAATAAGGTCTGCCATCAGTTCAACAACATCACGAGGTGTCCAGTGTTCGCCTGCTTCCTCGTTATTTTCCTCATTAAACTTACGAATAAGTTCTTCAAAAATGGTTCCCATTCCATGATTATCCAATGCAGGCAGCTTGATTGTAGTCATTGTGTCATCTGTATAAACCGGCTTTGGGCTCAGGTTGATGGTCGGAGAAACAAACTTTTCAATAACAGCACCAAGAATGTCTGCATCAATCATTGTATCAATCTGATTACGAAACTTGAATTTCTCCAAAATTTCCTGAACGTTAGGAGAAAAACCATCAAGATATGCTTCAAAATCGGCTTTAAGCGTCTGTTTCTTTGCACGACTTGTCAGATCTTTCAGTAGGAATGGAGAAGCATTACAAAACGCCTGATTTGCAGCATTGCACAGGGCCGGCCACTGGTTTGTAATACCAGCCTTATCCATAGTATCTTTCATTTTAAGAACGTCTGTTTTTGTATCTTCTAACATTGCATCCAAACGGCGAATAACTGTCATTGGAAGAATGACATCACGATATTTACCACGTACATATACATCCCTCAAACAATCATCTGCAATCCCCCAAATAAAACTCACTATTGAGTTTTGAATTTGATTATCCATATAAATCTACCTTTAACCTTTCATCCATTTGTTTTGCATCTTTATCAATTCTAAATTATTAGGTATCTATTAATCTGGTTTCATTAATTTTCTGTGCCAGAGTTGTCATCTGCAGCCCCTCCGGAGCGAATCCACTCATCCACTTCGGATAATTTAAATTTCCAGAGGCGGCCCACCTTATAGGCAGGCATATTTCTTTTTGCAATCCATTGTAAAATTGTATCTCTTCCAACGCCAAGATACTCCTGCACTTCTTTAAGTGTCGACCATTTTTCAATAAACTGTTCTTTCACTTTGAACCTCCGTTTTAGTCTCTTTTATACTTAGCATCTATAGTTACACTAAAAATTGTTTCTCTCTCTGGAAAGCAGTTCTGTCCATCAGCATCCTGCATTTCCCATTTACAATATGTAATTCCGTCAAAGCCACGGCCATCTATGGTTGTGGCTATTTTTATACTCTGATTTGGCCCTACATCCGGTAATTCAATGACAGATGGATTAGCTTCCGGGCGGTCTTTTTCACCTCTCATATAAACGAGTTTTCTTCCAGCCCAGATCAGCTTTCCTGTATTCATGATTTCCCACTGATGAAGGACTTTATCATAGCTTTGAATCACGTGAGTCCGATTGTAAAACGCATTAACACTATCCCCATTGTATAAAGGCTGAGGCAATACACCTGTTATTTCTTCACTAATGTTTGTCTTCTCAGCTTCATATGCCATTGCAAGAATATCGTCAACATCATCTGTTCCGTTAATCAATTTCTGCATTTGACGGGTCAAAGCAACGCATAGCGCTTTTTTATCGCAATCTGTTTTTTCAGGAATACCAAAGTCAACGAGTACTCCTGCTGCATCTGTAATATTTCCTTCAAAAAAAGCAATTAATTCCTGCATCCTATCTGTGCTACCAAACCCTGCTTTTAGTTCATTCGTAAAGGGTTTTCCACCAGAATACAACTGCTTCGCATAACTATCAGAAATATACCCATTTCCAGCAGCCTTGAATAATTCTTTCACAAAAGCTGTTTGACTTTTAATTTTTTTACAATATGGTTTTACGCCTTTACAAAGCCTTGAAAGATTCAATCTGGTGCCTCCTTTTTCAAGTATCTATAATTATTCATTCTTATTATATTACTTAAATCAGTAAAAATCAATCCATAGTGTTTTAATAAATTGTAAATCATTATAAATCAACTTTAACCGACATTTGATGTAAGTGTCTTCAAAAGTGTCCAAAGTGTCTTTTTTCAGTGTTCTGCCCCGATTTCAGGTGTCTTTTTCAATTGTTAAACTTAAATCATCAAGATTAAGGCAGGTGATTTTAATGACAAAATCAGAAAAGAGAATGTGGCTCACCAACATTGAGAATGCCGCTGATGCTGTAGCAGCCGAGTATGGTTCTGAAGTAGCCCAATCTGTGTTCCAGCGTTATGACGCTCATGGAACACACGACTTAAGCTCTTGCTACTACAGTGAAGTTTTCGCCGATTTGGAGCTTATCGCAAACGACAACTAAAACAAACCGCCCTGAGCAAGGCGTAAAACTACTTTCTTAATCATCAACTCACCATCTTCGTGGTCACGTGGTGTGTTCGTAGTTGATGAACAAGAGAACATATCAATAGAGTGCCAGCTTACGAACGGCTGGTCACCGGAAAGAAGCGGAGTTATCCGGATGAGGTGACCATCTTATGAAAAACACTGGCAGCCATAACGGTTATCTCCGCTTCAAATA